>Ga0325405_1003048_pt1 | contig 17288 bp, 10 predicted proteins | sample PopdelMetagenome_21_FD_205663 | JGI IMG/M metagenome (GOLD analysis project Ga0325405, IMG submission 205663) | Populus deltoides microbial communities from Bellville, Georgia, United States - Xylem-Control-R2 | ecosystem: Host-associated > Plants > Phyllosphere > Stem > Wood/Secondary xylem...
AAGTAAGTCATACCATGAAAATTCTTACAAGATTAATTTAAACTAGGAAACAAGTTAAGAAAATTTAAAATTAATTATAAAATCAAGTTTAATAAAAATATTAAATAATTTTTTAATACACTAAAATTTATTTAGATTCAATAAATGTTTTATCCAATACGCAGCAGACCAAAAAATTAGTTTTATCCTATAGCTGCACTGGATTAGATAAAAGGAGAAGCTGTAATTGCGCATCTAATTTCATTCAGCATAGCTTTTTATCAAAATAGAAAAAGATAATGTGTTATAAAATAATATTAAATTGATATTTATCTTAAAATTAAAAAAAATCAAGATAAACATTAACTATTAAAATGTAATATCTCTATTGCTTCGGTAGAAGTAAAATTAAGATAGAAAAAAAGTAATAATTTTATATTTTTATTGATAATGTTTTATTCCCTTTTCTCTCCATATAAATAAAAGAAAAGTTCTTATTTAATAAGCATTTAATATTATGTTGTAGTGTTTTTTTAAAATATTTTAAAATTCTTTTAATATCACCTTATTAAAATCATCTGAAAATATTTTTAAAAATAATTTAATCTTTTCAATTAAAAAATTATTTGAAAAGTATGTTGTAAGGGAAAAACAAATGCTATATAAAGAAAACATCAGAAAATAATATACTAATTAAAATAAAATAAAAATAAATCATTATCATCCCGTATAAATTATAAAAGCAGAATAAGGCAAAAAAAATAAAATCCCTCCACTTTCTTTGGCGGAGGAACGAGAATAAGTTCCGTGGACCCCGCCACATTGATACATCACCGGCCAACAACACAACCTTCCTTTTATCTAAACTGCACAAACGGTCCAGATCCATTGCTCTGCGTCGGCAAAGCAAACACTTTATCCCCAGTGGGCAACTCCAATACCTAAACATAATCTCACCCGCACCTAATCAAAATTCACGATTCCATTAGAGAGAAATCTAAAATTGAGAAAAAAAAAAGAAAGAACAGAACAGTTTCATAACACGAAACCGAGCAGAGTTTTAAGGAGAGAGGATTAGTTTTGAAAAAGATTCCTAAATAGAGATGAAGATCACGGCGTTATTGGTATTGAAGGTCAACCCGGAAGGATCGGATCCGGTTATTTTAGCTAACGCTTGCGATGTGAGTCATTTCGGGTATTTCCAGCGGTCTAGTGTTAGGGAATTCATCGTTTTCGTCGGTCGAACCGTCGCTAAACGCACCCCACCGGGCCAACGCCAATCCGTCCAGCACGAAGGTCCGTTTCAATTAATTCTGAGTTTTTGTTAGAGATCTCGTTTTACCGTTCCGTCGAATTGGATTTTTGTAATTTTAGATTTGATGAATTGGTCAAGTTAGGGAATTTTTTATACTTAATTTGATGTCTAATTCTTTGTAATTTCGCTAGTTTATGTGGTGATTTTTGGGATGCTGGATTAGGATAACTGAATTTTGTGTTTTTGGATTGGAATTGAATTATGCAGAGTACAAAGTGCATGCTTATAACCGAAATGGACTTTGTGCGTTGGGGTTTATGGACGATCATTACCCGGTTCGCAGCTCATTTTCCCTTCTCGATAAGGTAATACTTGTTTCCGCGCTTGTTACGGTGTAGTTTGGGTTTTATTTGGTGTTTATGTTGTTAGTTTGTTGATTGAATGGGCAATAATAATACATAAATAATTGATGTTTAACTATTGTGAAAAGAGATCAGTAAGAGCTTTGGAATGCAGCTGTAATTAGGATTTTGTATGATGTTTGATAGCTTTTGTTAAGGGTGTCGGATATTCTCTCTCGTTTTGGAATAAAGTTTTGTATTTTTGTGTCTCATCAAGATTTTAGAATTTTGCAATATGAAATCATGTAAAGGAAATAAATTTCATAGTTAGGTTTGCTTGAAGTTTCTTTGTGTTCCTATGATGCAATGCTATGTTTGCTTGAGTGACCTCCTGATGTGATACTATAACTAGATGGGACTTTTTTTTGGTTGAAAGCTGAAATCATAAAATTTATGTGAAGGATAACATTGATTCTGCCCAAAATTTAAAATATAGGTTGTTTTTTAAGTAGTATATTTGGTGGAGTAAACTTAACTGTACTTGCCATCTGATGGGTTTCATTTTAAGATGTTATATTGTAATCTTTCAGGTGATTGAAGAGTATCAAAAGAATTTCGGTGAATCTTGGAGGACTGCACAAGCAGATAGTAGTCAACCTTGGCCATATTTGAATGAAGCTTTGACCAAGTTCCAAGTAACTTAGACTTCTTTTTTCTTAGTCTCATTCCTGGACGTGATGCTTATTTTTTTTTTAATTTAATGAAAAGTATTTTGTAGTTTTCTATTCACAAATCTCATGAATTTAAAAGCCTCTTTGTTTTTCATTTTACCTTACTTTTTAATTTTTAAATTTTCAGGATCCTGCAGAGGCAGACAAATTGTTGAAAATCCAGAGGGAGTTGGACGAGACAAAAATTATCCTTGTGAGTAGCTGTTGATTAGATACATTTAGTTTTGCAATTCTGTATTCTTTCCTATCCTCTTCCAGTTAAAATGCTTGGTCAAATCTGCTATTCTTCCCTTTCCTGTTTCCATCATTAGCTTTTGGTTGGAGGTATTTTTGTCTCGTGGTTCTACCATATTGGAATAGCTATTTTGGAACCTATCAATTAGAGAATGAAATACTACTGTAATCAACTTAAGCAAAAAGCAGATTCATTCTTCATCTACGTGATCTGTGTTTTTTTTTTCTTGGGCCCATATGGAAATTGGTTGAGCAAACTGTAATGGCATGTTCTTTGGATAGACCTGGGTGTGAGAAACTATCTCCTGCAAAAATCAAAGTTTAAAAGCTTACAAACAGAAAAAGGGGTGACTAAGTTGCAGTAAAACTAGGAATAGCTTGAACTCCATCCCTGGAAAATGATCCACATGCTGGTTCTTTTTGAGTCTGTGGATTGTTATCTCATTTGTATACAGTAACCTATATTTGTGGTATATCTTAATTCAGTATAACATATCACGGAACCAAATGGCATCTTTAATCCTGGACCTACATAATCCTAATCCCTTTTGCAGAATGTGCAAGTGCAATATGCACAACATGCTCGCTTTGTTTAGAAGCTGGAATCTTCATCTTAGTGCAGCACTTGTCATGAGATTTGCTTGCTCAATACATCTCTTATTAAATGATTTTGACCTTACAGGTTTGTGATGTCCAATTTTAAGTCTCGGTAGCTGGCCTTCTGATTTGCCTTTGTTTCCTGAGTTTTGTGCTGTGCATGAATTTTCTTTTTGGTTTTCTCACTATCCGTTGAAAGAAATCTCATGCCAAAGTAATTAAAAGCTGAAAGTGTAGGCATAGATTACCTTCTGGTGATTCATAACTAATCTACTGAACATGATCCTTATAACTCAGTTTCCTAAATTACTCGCCCTGTGACATGTTTGTGTGTTTTTATTTGTTACAGCATAAGACCATTGACAGCGTGCTTGCACGAGGTGAGAAACTTGACAGTTTAGTCGAGAAGAGTTCTGATCTGAGTGCTGCATCACAGGTAAATGTGCACTCATTTGTTATGTTTTTTCTCTCTCTAGTGCACAGGTATCTGAAAAATAACATATGCAACTCTTGTATATGTGTTTATTGTTTTTTCCTACCTTAATTGTGCAAGAGTCATCTAATTGTGTTTTTGTTGCTTCATTACACCATCATTCCATGTATGTGTATGTTTCACAGTTGGAGAAGTTGACGTTAGAGTCTCTGTAGAAGTTTATTGACAAAAGTGTACAACTTTACTACATGATTGTTTATGTTGGGATTTTGATAACATCTCAAGAACGCGTTAATTAAAACCATTTTGTATTGCAAAAGGGGCATGGAACCTTTTGGGGGAAAATCAGATGCTATGAATTCTTTCATTTCTAAATTCCAAGGGACACTCAAAAGTTTTCCAAGTGCAGTTATTTTTTCAGTTCAGTGAAGTGCTAGCAATGACACTATCCACATGCTGATTAAACTTGCATTTTGTCATTCTTCTCACCATTGTTGTTGTGGTCTGTGTTCAGCTGTAGTTAATTGTCTCTTAAAAGAAATTTTATGGTGATTTATGAATACACCATTTATTTGTTTTGCTCGCTTTTAAAATTTTTGATAGGATGTTCTGCTGTTTCCATTTCCCACCAATTGGGTAGATGTATTTTGAACTTCTATATTATTGGCTCGTGTTCACTATACAAAAATTTTCAGTATTGGAAAAACGATTTTAGGATTGAGATCCTTTATAAACTTTCCCTTTCCCATCCACTCCCTTCAGCAACAAACCTCTGGTAATTAAAAGCAGGAAAACTTGCCCATCTAAGTCCAAAATTATCACACAATTTGACAAGGGTTTTACCATGAAGGCTCTACGCATCCAAGGTTGATGTTGTACTTGTATTAGAAACCTTTGAACTATGTTTTACTTTTAAAAAAAAAAAACGAAACAGAACTGTCTTTCTATTGTTTTCCTTTGATCTTATTTATTTGCTTGCCAAATGAATTCGCTTTCTATCTATAATTTTTAAGTGGCTGATCTACGTTGTACAATGTCAGAAACTGCAAGGAAAAATCTGGGAGCTATAATTTCAAAATGGAACTTTAGCTCGTCTGTTAATTTCTAGAAATCTTAAACTCAGCTATGCTTTTTCTAATTGCAATTTGTGGAGATTATTAACGCATAAACTTTGGTTGATTGTTGACACAGATGTTCTACAAGCAGGCGAAGAAAACCAATCAATGTTGTACCATACTGTAGCTGCAATGGCCACTCATTTGTCATACTGTTGAAGCTGGTGGATGGTAAATTGTGATTGTAATATGTCCATATCATTTATCAAATTTGTGTGGCTGAGTGGAATTTCTCCTTCTGGATATTTGTGTTGGATCGAAAAGAAAGGAAACCAGATATTGATCATCAAGTTTCTTATCATAGCTTTATACACCTCGTGTTAACTGGCAATATCATAGTTCGCACGCACCAGTGTTGTATGCAATTCTCTTATGTTTTAATCTTAAAACTAATATATAATTTGTTCAATCGTTTCCTACTGTCCATTCTCGCAGGGCGAACCCCAAATTATCTCACATACTAGCGATGATGCACACACAACATTCCTCATGAAACGTTGTTCTTTGCTTTTCGCTTGCTACTTTACATTTTGATCGTCGGATCTAGGAATGGAAGGCAAATGAGGTGTTATTCAAAGTTGTGAGACTGGAAAATCTCTTTGGCTTTTGTTGTCAGACGTTTTAGAGATGGTGTCGAAAACTCACATTGATTTTGAACAAATCAATGTGAATCTTTGTTAATGAATCCTGATTCCTAATAGAGAACCAGGAACATTTATAGTATATTACTGCTAGGGTTCATGGAGAAAAAAGAAACTGATCGATGCATTGCTGAATAAAACGGCAGCTTAATGCTTCCAAAATGAAAATAATTCCAACTTCAGCGTTCCATTCTGAGTATTATTGGCACGGAACCTTGAATCGCTTCATGAAATGCCTGTGAGCCCTGAAAAAACAACGTGCTCTTGGGGGGGAAAACAACACAGGATTGCAAGATAAGCAAGAATCTTGGCATGAGTGCATTGCCATCGCTATCACGACAGACAATTTGACCCCACCTCGAGCTGGTTTCAAGATGCAAATCCAGACGACACTCATCAAAGATAAGGTCATAGATATTCTTCCTTGGATTCTAGTTTGGCATTGTGATTCCTTTTGCAAACTGTTGGCGTGATATTATTACCCAAAACACAAATCGTACCCCACAAGACAAACAACAATCCGAGCCTTATCAATCAAATTCAAAAGCCTACATCAAAATTATTTAGAAAAAGTTCTGCACCTTCTATATAATTTAGGAACCGACTATTCAAAAACAAGAACCTTCTTTACAGAAATTAAGGCACAAAGGGGTATTAAAACACAGTAGTACTGCTCTATGTTGTGCATGTGCTTAACCCTCTGCTTGATAATCTTTCTTATTTTCTACTTTACATTCCTAGAATGGATTTGATCCACCAGATGCCTTTGGTGTCCTTGGGCCCTTCTTCTTCCGGTGGTGGGTCAGTCTGTGGAGTCTTGTGGAGCTTCTCCACGTCGTATCCCTCTTCCTTGGCCTTCTCCACTAGCTGATTATAGATCTCATCCTCCATATGGGTCTTCCTGCATAGTATCTGAAAGCAGCACAGAACATATAATGCTGAGACCAGAAGATAAGCACGCTGCATAAACTATACATGCACCATCCTGTTTGTGGATTTAAAGAGCACAAAGCCCTACAAGCTTCAAACTTTAACACCATGTTTGTTTAGGAGGAGTAGGGCAGAGAAGAATGGGGCTGAAACCCTCCATTCTTGTCTGGTTTTCACTACTAATGGAAGGAAAGATGGTGTAAGGGGAAAACTGCCGAGAAAACAACAATTTTCAAAGAGGATAACGAAACAAGAAAGGGCCTGCAATCGAGAGGACAACTTGCATACCTTCCCCAAGATTTTATCCACCAAACAATTTTCTTCTCACCAATTTGCAGTTTTTAATTTTAATTATCAATCATAACATAATCAAATCAACCAACGTCACTAGTATAGATTTGGGGCAAATCATTAATCAATAAACTGATTCAAGAAATTAGTCCAGAAAGAAGGAGCATAATCAAGACAAATAAACAAAGCGAAGAAAAAGAAATTGCATTCATACATACCCAGAGATATTTCCTGCTAGGCTGGCCAATCAAAGCATACTGATAATCCTCATCAAGAGACAGAACCCAGTAATCTCCAACAACAGGAATGATGGGCAAGAATGGCGGGACATAAAACTTGACCTTGAGTTTAGCCTCATCACTGTTAGGATCAGCTTTATAAGCAGAACCCTCTATGTACCCTCTCTTGCCATCATTCCACGTCTCGTTAAGCACATGGACAGTGCCATCCTCATTCAGCGTATAAGTGGCCCTTGTGTTCACTCCGTTCTTGGGTTGGAATCTTGATGGAAATGAAGCAATTTCGTACCATCTTCCCATGTACCTCTTCAAGTCCACTCCTTTCACCACTTCCATTTCTTTTTTGGTAGCCATTGTTTCGAAGCTTTGATGGAGAGGGTTTTATCGCCTTGCTTTTTTCGCTTTACAAGTTATGTATCTTGAACTTTGAATACTTCCTTATAATACAAATATAGGAAGGGTTTGGTGGGCTGAGATATTTGAGGTGTAGATGTGGAGGGCTAATGACCTTGCATGTGGTGGGTGTGAAATGTGCTGGATGACCATGGGAGCTTCTAGGATCTTTTTGGCAAATGTCTTGATTTGGGAACATGTTGTGAATGTGACTTGGAAGAGTGGCAAACTTGGTGAGGAAGGAAGGGGACTTGGTGAGGAAGAAATGATAAAGATTAAGTGCATCTTTGAGAATTGAGAATGAATTAGATTTGTGGTTTAAAATGTTTTTTTATTTAAAAATATATTAAAAAAATAATTTTTAATAAAAAGTTTAAAATTTTAAAAAATACGATTTACACCTGTTTCCAAACAAGCTTTCTAAGATAATGATATCATGTAATTGGATGAAGATTGGGTTTAGATTTTATAAGATTTGAGTCTATTTTCGAAACTAAGGAAATGAATCTTTTAATCTTAAAATAATTCGTTTAGTTGATTAAAGTATTTAAGGCATTAGTAGCTTAATTGACGTGTTTTCTTAGTTTTTGCTGCTGAAAACATGTTCTTTTCTGATTTCTAATGCAATATCTCTTTTCCTTTCCTTTCCTTTCCTTTCCTTTTGGATCGTTAATGATTTTTTCTTAAGAAAAGATATTATTTGTTGGAAAATATTTTCATGATTTTTTTATATCTGGCTACATCATAAAAAAACAGTCAACAAAAAATAATTTTTCATAAAAAAAACATAAAATTTAGATGGAAAAAAGTATTTTCCAGTTTAAAAGATTGGAAGGATAAAAAAATTATGATAGTAAAATACTTCATTAATTAATTAGTTATATATACATATATATTAATAAAATACTTTAAAATAAAATATTATTTAAAAATAATAAATTACCAATATATTTATATAGGAGATAACATACAATATAAAAGCATATTAATTTGATAAATTAGTGCATATAATACTTTAATTTAGATAATATTGCTAGAAAATACACCGAATACAAAATATGTTATATTATATAATAATTATGAATTTTAAGTCATATAAATTATGTTATAAAGTTAAGATACCGTAGAAAAGAAATTTACTCTTTTCAATTTTTAATGTTCTCCAAACACAAAATAAAAAAAAAAAACAGTTATATATCTATAATATTATATTATATGTATAGTTACATTTTATAAAATAAACTATAAATAAATATATGATAAAATAAATCTTTTTTCATCATCACATTTCTTAAATCTCATTTTTTTATTGTAATTTGTAAATGGTTAAATAATTACATTTAATGTTTTATATATGTTACATAAACTTTAAAAAAAACTAATACATTAATAAGTGATTTTTTAGATTATTTTTCATGGTATAGTCTTGAAAAATGGTTTTCTAAATACTATCAAATATTATAAAATAATTTATTTTTTTATAAAAATAAAAGGAAAATATTTTCCAATAAATAAATAAATGTATTCATATGTTGCTTTTTTTTTTTTTTTTGCTAAAGCAGAATGCAATTGGGAGGTGGAATGTTTGATTGGTCATAAAAGCATATTAATTTGATGTCGGCATTAATTATCAACATTTATCATATCACGGCACATGCGAGGAGCCTTGTCAGGCTGGGGCCTTGATGTGTGGCCAGGTGACCGAGCCTCGAGATGTGAAGATTTGAGGTGTTTCCATCAAAACCCGACTCAGTCCATCCATGAACAGATCATAACACACACACGCGCGCACGCAAGTTCAAAAGGAAGAATTTGAAAGCAATTTATTAGAATTATACTGATAAGAACTTGTAATCAACAATCAATTATTGATTGATATTTTGGAATGGTCTTATCTCATCTTATCCACACAACGCAGAATTCTTATCAACACAAAGCAGAATTCACTCCAAAAATGGAAATTAATCAGAACATAATGTTTAAAGATATTGTCTGAAATCTTCAAAGAATTAAAGCCCCAGAGACGTAGAAATGTGGGATAAGAGGTTAAAACTTCGGTAGTTTATCCCTTGTACTGATGGTAGAGCAAACGGCTCTGCTCAGCCTTGGCCCATCACTTATGTCACGCTTGTGGCAGCAAAGCAATGGATCTCTCATACTGACCTTGTCAACCCTGTTTATACAGTGACCCCATCTGCTTTTAACTGCCATGAAACAGCCTTTGCTCTTTGGCTCACAGTTTGGGATTTGGATCTAACTTCATGCATGTCATGTGTACACTTTGCAGCAACACTACTTGCATCAGCAAAGATGCTTGAGGCATGAAGGGAGTACTCTTGAATTTGCTTTGAACATTTCAAATTAAGCTTAAGTGAGTGAGACTCTGAGAAACAGATGTTTTGTTTTGCCAGGATACATGTTTTTACTTCTCAGGTCTGATTCCTTCAACAATGAGTAGGACCACTTCTGCAAGCATGACAGTAGAGGCTTACTTGGTAAAGTTAATGTAAGCCATGAAAGTGAAGCAACATAGCATGAAATGCCAACGTATTCGTAATAACTGCTGTAAATGGGCAAAACCCTACCACCCAAACCTGAAGAGGACCCTCTAATACCATGGAGAACCTTCCCTCTCCCCAAAGGAAAACTTAACAATGGTAACTTTGTTATAATAATAGTGCTAAGTATACATGTGTAAAGGAGACTTCACTTCTTAAGAGTAAGAAGTAGAAAGTGATGGAGAAATTGACCTGATAGTCTGATACAACTTTATGCCTGTTTTGTTGCAGTGATGCTAATTTTGACAATCTCTCATGCCACCTACTGTTATTCTCAGTTGGCATACTTTGCAGCTAGCTGACAACAAGTAGTGTACAATGCTACAGCTCAAGTAAAAAGATTCACATTCAATAATGGACAGTAAATTGAAATCCTTATCCTCTGCCTTCAGCAAGACTCCAAAATAACGAAAGGTAAGTCACGAGCAAAGGTGGGCGCTTGGTATAAAAAATCATCCAGGACTAGCCCCATCTCTTCCATAGTGAGAATGGCTCCTTGTGCATCTCTTCTGCTTCCACTCTTTGCCATTCTTGCAACACTACCAATAATACAATCAGTGCCCACATTTTTTCCAGGACCAAGTTATGATCAATCTTTAGCCAAAATACCAAAGGCCTCAAAACCAAAGATCCCATACAAGACTCACTACTTCCCGCAAGTCCTAGACCACTTCACATTTCAGCCCAAAAGCTCAAAAATTTTCTACCAAAAGTACCTTGTCAACAGCCATTACTGGCACAGAGGAGCTCCTATCTTCGTCTACACTGGGAATGAAGGTGACATTGAGTGGTTTGCTGCCAATACTGGCTTCTTGCTTGACATTGCTCCCAAGTTCAGAGCTCTTCTGGTTTTCATTGAAGTACTGTTTCTAAAAAAACTCCACAACATTAGCTATTGATTAAAAACCAGCTGTGAACTTGACTGTCATTCAGCATTAACATTTATGATTGATTTGTTTTAGTGTTATTTTTCAGCATAGATTTTATGGGGAGTCAATGCCATTTGGAAACAAATCATACAAGTCTGCAGAGACGTTGGGATACTTGAATTCACAACAAGCATTGGCTGATTTTGCACTTCTGATAAGGAGTTTGAAGCATAATCTTTCCTCTGAAGCATCTCCTGTGGTGGTTTTTGGTGGCTCTTACGGAGGAAGTAGGCTCAAAATCCCCTCTCAGCTTTTGATGCTTAATGGCTGTAGTAAATGGCTAAGATGAATTCATTTAACATCGAGCATCACAGCTGTTTTAATTTGCCTAGGAAATTAAGATCAATGGGATAGTAGCCAAATGTAGTAATTGAAAAAATAGTCATCAATGGTGTAGTAGGATGGTAGATGCTAATACCTCTTTATAGTGGGGGGCTGCTAGTTGTTTCAGTTGACTCGTAGAAAAATGGTCTAGATGGCGGGACTGCTGTTTTAATTTTCTTGTCACCGGTGAAATTAGTCTCTTTATTTCTTGTTTTTAATGAAAAGGTTTCCTCCTCTCTCTCTCTCAGTGCTGGCAGCCTGGTTCAGAATGAAATACCCACACATAGCCATTGGTGCATTGGCATCTTCAGCCCCTATTTTGCAGTTTGATGACATCACTCCATGGTCAAGCTTTTATGATGCTGTCTCCCAGGATTTCAAGGTCTCCTTTTCTTTCTCCCTCTTCTTCTGTGTGTGTTGGAGAGGGTGTCATTTCGGTTCAATTTTTTCTCAGTCTCCTTTTTTCTTGTATTGAAAGATAATTTTATTAATATGGGCAGGAAGCAAGCTTGAATTGCTATGAAGTGATAAAAGGGAGCTGGGCAGAGCTGGAGGCACTATCAGCTCAGAAGGAAGGTTTGGCTGAACTGAGCAGAACTTTCAGAGCTTGCCAGTAAGCCTCACCTTTTATTCATACAATCCTCAGAGGATTAAAAAAAGAAAGTATAATTCTGTTTTATGAAATTGTGTTTCACGTACAGACTCTGCCTTCGATACATCAATGGTGAGACAGAACCTTGACCTTTCATTTGGGAGGGAAGACAATCCTACTGGCTACCTCTTCAATTTAACTTATCAATACAATAATCAACTAGTTACAAGGCTGGGATAAAAAAAGAAGAGAATAGACGCGATACCTGGCTAAATGCATGAGAGGATTTGGCAGAAACTAATGCTATGACTTTGAAAAAGGATATGGCCAACGATGCAGAACTTGCAGAAGAAAATGCCCATATTTCTCACATAGGATATTGCAAAATGCATGACAGAATATGGGGATAGATAGTCATATACAGTCAAAAGAATTTCTTGACATTTTTCCATGGTCAGGAGATTTTGTGATATTGGGACACAATAGTTATTGAGAATACTGTTAATCCTTTTAATGATAAAATCTATCTTTTGGTTGAAAACATGTATGACTAATGCTCTTAGCAACTTCACCACACACACACGCTTACAAAACTCATAAGGCCATTTTCGCTTTCATGTCAACCCCACTTTGGCTATAGAAGATCAGCAAATAGTTGAAGATAAGTTAGTTTCCACCAAAGAAATTGTTTAATGCACATTTCTGAGTGGATTTTCTAACCTCAAGTCCCAAGATTAATTTATTGGTTTCCTTGTTCAGAGACCTTCATTCACTAGATTCAGTCTGGGAATGGTTATGGTCAGCATTTGTTTACACAGCCATGGTGAATTACCCAACTGAAGCTAATTTTATGATGCCATTGCCTGCCTACCCTGTGCAAGCGGTAAGATTTGCTTTCTAATGCAGGTAGAAACGCATAAGAATTCATATAAAAAAAACTATTTTGAATATCTCCGACTGATTATATACTCTGAAAAATTGCTGTCTCTGATGAAGATGTGCAAGATTATCGATGGATTTCCATCGGGGGCTTCAAAGATCACCAGGGTGTTCGCAGCTGCAAGCTTATATTACAACTATTCTCGGGCAGAAAAATGCTTTAAGTTGGAACATGGACCTGATGCTCATGGTCTACATGGTTGGAATTGGCAGGTACATGTTTATGACCATAATCCTTCCAATTCCTTATTTTTGATTTGCTGATTTAATTTGAGTAAGAAAAAAAAAATCAAGTAAATTATTTAAGGCTTTACATGGCTAATCTGAAGGTATATTTGAAAAGTTTTTAGGCCTGTATAAGACATTATTACTTCAGAAGAAATTATGTAGCATAAATTATGAAACCGATCCGTTCTTTACTACTTGGCCTCGAATTTGAAGCACACCAATAGATAGCCAATAACCCAAATTTGTGAGTTGCTTGATTACAAGACTAAACCTTTCATCTAAAAATCATGCAGGCATGCACAGAGATGGTCATGCCAATGACATGCTCTGAAGAGAGCATGTTTCCCACATCCAGCTTTAGTTACAAAGAGTTTGCAGAAGATTGTATGAAAACGTTCGGGGTTAAACCTCGACCACATTGGATCACTACTGAATTCGGTGGCAAAGTGAGTTTTCTTCATTTTCCCTTCTTTTATGTATGAAATTCCTGTCATAATTTCTTAAGCCATCAAGAGATAAAGGGAGTAGACATGTTTATTATTTTAGAAAATATCTGTCTTCTGTGTAGAGAATTGATCTTGTTCTGAAGAGATCAGGTGGCAACATAATATTTTCAAATGGAATGCAAGACCCCTGGAGCAGAGGAGGGTTAGTTCTTCTATTTCTCTTTGGCATCCTGTTTAGTTTTCAGCTAACCATTAATGGTATATATTGTGGATTTCTTCGTCACAACAACAGCTAGGGTTCACCCTCAATTGTTGGCATACAAGGCATCCTCTAAAGATTATCTCTTGACTACTTTTTTGCTTATTTATACCTCTTATTGCTGATGCTGATGCTGCTGCAAAGATCTAACTTAGTATCTTTGGATCTTCAGTGTGCTGAAAAATATATCTTCCAGCATCATTGCCCTTGTCACAGAAAAGGGTATGTGATAATGTGAATCCCTCTTCTTCTTCTTCCTCCTTCTTACAGCATGCTTTTATGTGCTGCAACTTAAAACTCATGTCATTGTTTTTTAAAGGAGCTCATCATGTCGATTTTCGATCTGCAACGAAAGATGACCCAGAATGGCTTAAAGAGCTGAGGAGACAGGAAGTTGAGATCATTCAGGGATGGATAGACCAGTATTATCCAGATTTAAAGCGGACAAATTAAGAATGAAAAGGAAGCATGAGTAATCAACTAGGGAACTGCCATCAGCGTTACAAAATGTGTGCTTCAATTTACAAGTGTATGTAGCAACATGATGCGGTCCCGTGATATGCCTATAATTAAAAAAAAAAAAGGAAATCATACAATTGCTTGCATCTCTGCGAATCTATGCTTTGAAACTTCAATAATGACAAGCTGGGCAAGTCTAGGATCCAACATAAGCAACTAACAATCTCTCACTCTCAATAGCTATAACAGGCAGGCCATGCCCCATTATATTAAAGAGTTTTGGAAGGAGATGGCCTCCATATGAGGGCTATCTCTGTGTATATATCATTATTATACGACCATACAACCAATATATAATCTTACCTTAATTACAATATATTGTATGACATGCAATACAAGACTACCATATATAGCTAACATGAAATTAAGGATAACAAATTGCTGTTGTCCATTACAACCCCCTTGGCAATTTGAGCATGAGATGCTAGAATGCTCATATATATTGGCACATAATCAGGCAAATGGAGCAGGAGAGAGCCCTTTGGTGAAAATATCAGCCACTTGATCACTGCTGGAAACAAAATAGACTTTGATATCTGCCAAGCAACCCGTTCACGAACAAAATGCAAATCAACCTCTAAATGCTTAGTCTGGGCATGATTATCAGGATTGACGACAAGATAGGTGGTAGAGATATTATCACAAAATACTTCAATGGGTAGACAAGGTGAAACATACAAGTCACTAAGCAAAGAACGAAACCAACATAATTCGGCAACAACAACAACAACAAGGACATGATACTAGGATTCTGTACTACTTCTTGAAACCATATGTTGTTTTTTGGCTGCCCAGGAGACTAGATTAAGACCAAGAAAAACACAAAACCCAGCAGTAGATCATCAAGTATCAGGACATCCAGCCCAATATGCATCACTATAAGCAAGTAAGGAAGAAGGATCATAATGGTATAATTGTAAGCCAAAATATGTACCTTTGATATAACGTAAAATCCTTTTAACGGCATGCCAATGAACATCATGAGGAGCATGCATGAACTAACAAATTGTATTAACAACAGAAGCAATATCAGGACGTGTGAAGGTAAGGCACTAAAGACCACCAACAATGCTTCGAAAGAGTGTTGGGTCTTTAAATGGAGAGCCGTTCAAAAAGAGACAAATAACATATGGAAGTAGTTATAATATAAATAGGTTTGGCATCTCCAATGGAAGCATGAGAGAGTAATCAGTGGCATACTTGGATTGAGGTAAAAACAGATCACCAATATTCTTATAGACTTCAATGTCCAAGAAATAATGGAGCCCCTCAAATCATTCATGGCAAATTCAAACTTCAGAAGAGTGAAGAGGAAGCTGTAAGAATAATGTTATCCATATAAAAAAACAAGATTGTCATATCAGTGGTCATGCGATAAACAAGCATGGAATAATCAGCACGGCTACAAGTAAAACCATGAGCGTACGTATAAGAACACAGTAAAACGAGTGAATCATGCTCTCGGTGCCTATATGAGACCATAGATGACATGATTAAGGTGAAAAGGATAATTGGGATGACGAAGATGAACAAACCCAGATGGTTACCGTATGAAGATAGTTTGAATAAGATGACCATGAAGAAAGGTATATATCTTTAACATTCAACCGGTGGATTGCCCAGCCATGATAGAGTGTAAGACTAAGAATAGTACGAATGGTAACAGGCTTAATGACAGGACTAAAAGTTTCATCAAGATCGACCCCAGCTTGCTGATTATATCCTTGGACAACTAACCGAGCCTTGCATCTCTCAAGAGAGCCATCTGTCTTTAATTTCTGCTTATAAACCCATCGACAACCAAGTATATTGTAATTGTGGAAGGAGAAGGAACAAGTCTGATTGGAAAGCAGAGCTTGATATTCAGTTATCATATATAGCATCGCACCAGCATTGATGCTTGCCAACTTCCTTGAATGAAGATGGTTTAACATATGAAGAGTTAAAAACAACAATAAATGGGGGTAGAGGAACAAGGGAAGGCAGCGAAGAAGAAGATGTGACTAAATCAACCTTAAGATGTGAAAAATCTTGTGCCCTGTATGTATGAATTGGAAACAAATTATTCCATGAGAGAATTATATGGAAAATGATCTTCCTTAAAAATGGCATGCAGAGAGAAATAATAACTTTTGTGGACAAAGGATCATAACAACAATATCCTTCATATATAGCAATTCACATAACCCAAAAACAAATATAACTAAGAACAAGATGATAATTAAGATCATTTAGAAAAACCACATAATAATGTTATGAGGCTATTAATTCCATTAATAGTATTATTTCGAGTTTATCTGCAAAGCTTGTTCATAAATAGTATTATACTGAGGTTTATCTATTTATTATTTCAATAAATAATACCATCTCAGCATCTTTCATGAATAAAAATGCTATTTCAGGCTTTTTCACGCATAGTACTATCTAAGACTTGTATATGAAATTCATCTATGAATAGTACTATTTAAATTCCCATGATTTGGCCTGAATTTTACCATCTTCCAACCCATTTCATGTTACACTTGCATTTCATGGATAGTCCGAAGGTCCATCATTTAACTGCCCCCTGTCATGTGGTTTTAAAACGACACCATTGTCAAGCGTGTTTGGTGCTTGGACCATTTTATTGTCATTCCCAGCTGGAATTGGGGCACCGACAGTACGTGTCCCCTAAAGCCATGATTAGTTATTATTATTATTATTATTACCTCTGCTCCGGAAGAAAGCCATGTAAAGTTTAATGATGCTGGGGATTTCATCTTTCCCATCTTAAACTAGTTTATCAGCCCGCGTTTTTTGGTTGTGGAGTGAACATAAATTTCTTAAAATATAAAAAATATATTTAAATCATTAAAAACTTTTTGTTATTATTATTAAATTTAGTGTAATAATTTAAACTTAAAAAATTCCTACCCAAATCTTTAATTATATCCAGTAAATCTATCAATTCCGTGATATGAGTTATTAATTTTACTGAGTCGAATTAAATTTTTATTTTATTATATAATAAAAAATATTGAGATTAATTTATCAGTAACCCAATACTAAGCATAAAATTCAAGAAAATTCCTATATTAAATGATGAAATTAACAATAAAAAAAACAAACGATATAAAAAAAAATTCTCAAAAAATCCCAACTTGGCTTTTTAATTAATATTTAGTCAACTTATTAATTTTGCGATCTTAGTTATGTATTTAACTCAGTCAATTTATTTTTTTAATTTTATTATATAATAAAAAAATACAAAAAATAATTTATCATCAACTCAATATTAAATAATAAAATTAAATAAAAATCTCACTCTAAATAATA
>Ga0325405_1003051_pt1 | contig 17284 bp, 13 predicted proteins | sample PopdelMetagenome_21_FD_205663 | JGI IMG/M metagenome (GOLD analysis project Ga0325405, IMG submission 205663) | Populus deltoides microbial communities from Bellville, Georgia, United States - Xylem-Control-R2 | ecosystem: Host-associated > Plants > Phyllosphere > Stem > Wood/Secondary xylem...
AAACAATTTGTTCCATTAAAATATTCCATCAATCCAGGGATAATCTGGAGGCATTCAAATCATCAGTCCATATTTAATGCTCAATGGCATTAGTTACCAATGCAAACGCAAGAAATAGGGGCAATCGCAGCATCTAATAAGTCTGTGCAAGGAGTTATTTGAAAGAAGACAGATCAGCCATGACTCATTTCATGGAATATACATCCATCCCCGGACAACCTGGAGGCATTCCTGTCAATCCAAATTTTCTGTGACCATTTGCAGAGCTATCAAATTCCGAGTCATATATACAGACAGCCTTCCAAAATATTCTTCACAAAATACCAAATGACTATCAACTACAGTCATGTGGAATCATATTTAGGAAGTGAACCCCTTCCTCTGCGTGCTCAATCTCAAATTCTCAGCAGTTCATGGATCGACCAGGCCAGCGGATTGGTTTGTGTTTTCCGAGTGAAGTTAAAAATCAGTTTACTGTAGCTTATTGACAAGCAGGAGGTACAGATATTTGGACCCTTCTCCTCTAAAAGTTTTCGATTAAATCCACCTGTAGCAGATAAATAGCCTGATCTCATTAGCATGTCAACGACACACTCATAAGGATCTTGGCTTGGCCTTGTTTTATTATCTTTCATTTTCTGGCTAAATATCACCATAACATCCTTAAACCAGCCCTGCATGATTACAAGCACTCAAAATGCACGATTACGATGCACTATCAGGATCTTCCCCACAATTCCACATCTCATGGAAGAGAGAAAAAACTCTCCATGGCCATTGATCCTGTAGCCATTTATAATAGCATTCCAAGAAACCAATCCTGGACTCTTCAATTCATGGACACACTTTGTACGCACCGCGCGAGTCATAAAAGCCTTCAGTGCTAACAAGCACTCCAGCTAAAGATAGAATTGGTAACCAGACCCGTTTTTCACATTTGGTAAAATGAACTCATGGAATTTTGGCGAAACCCATTTGTCGCATACCCAGGAATTGCAGTAGAACACGAAATTGTCTTTCTTTGAGAATCAAACAGTTCCCCATGAAATTCTACATGACCAGAAGAGACTGATCAGGAGTTTTGAATAGTTTAATGCAGTAATGCTAGAACATTGACGTTCGCATGAATTAGAGAAGGTATTGAGATGAAAAATAACAAATCCTCTCTGAATTTGCTTGTGAGCCATGTAATTTATAAGAATCGCTTACCTTCAACTGTAAGGTTGTGGTGTTTGGAGCTTTAAACAGTTTTTGCTGTTACTCTAGTAATAAATACTCTGATCTTGAGCCAAAATCCAGACTTTTCTTTATGGGCTTATGGAAGGCATTGGATGGATTACATGGGTTTTAGGCTAACATAGGCCAGTAGCTATTGATAGAGCCCAGACCAACTCTTTCTTGTTGCGCGATAGAACAGGCTGAACCAAATTTATGCCCCAGAATTGGAGGGAGTTTTTGTGAGAAGGCCTTGAAATTCAAAAATTCTTTTTTTTCGATTTCGATTTTGAGAATATTTCTCTGTTAATTTCTATATAAAAAGATAAGATCTTTCCTGTTCGAGTTTTACATGAATTTCTTTTAAATTTATGTATATATATATATAGATTAGCATTTAGCATGATCGTAGTAGATGGAAAGGCAGGAATAAAGTAGAAATGTTGAGAGATAAGTTAGATTTTTTTTATTCAACAGTAATAAGAGATATTTTCGAGTCCACTAAATATCTGATTGAGACTTATTAGTTTTTTCTTTTCAGATATTTTTTAAGTTTTTTTTAAATATATTAAATTGATATTTTTTAAGTATTTTTTAATAATTTTAATATGTTAATATTAAATTTAAAAAATATTATTTTTAATATCTTTTCAATTAAAAAATATCTTTAAAAAACATTATACATCACATTACCAAACCCTACTTTAAAATTTAAATACAACCACGACTGGGTTTCTTTTACACAAATATTACAAAAACAACGAATATTTATGGATTAAATTTTATGCTTCGTTTGTTTGCTGGAAAATAGTTTTTTTTGGAAAGTGAATTTCGGATAAGTGAATTTCGGAAAAGTGAATTATTTTTCGATGTTTGGTAGTGTAATGGAAAATAAGTTGGAAAACACTTTCCAGTGTTTGGTTATGTCATGGAAAATGAGCTGAAAAATAACTTATTAATGTTTTATTTTTTTCAAGTTTATTAAAATAATGAGAAACAAATCTTACAAATTAAAAGGTTGAATGAGAATGAAATTGAAAAAAAATGTAATTTTATAAATTATCTCAAATAAAATAAATAATAATCAAAATAATAGAGATCAAATCTAAAAAATAAAAAAATTAAAAGATGAAGAAATTAAAATAATAATAATTAATATTTCATAAATTATTTCAAATAAAATAAGTAACAATAAAAAAAATAAGGACCAAATTTGATAGATAAAAGATTTCAATTAAAAAATGATAAGAGAAAAACAAGTAACAATTATAAAAGTGAGGACCAAAATTAATATAAAAATTAAATTATAAGGAATTAAATTGAAAAATAAATATTCAAAATAAAAAATATATATATATATATATTAATCAAAAGTTTGAGAATCAAATTTGATATAATCAGCAAATAATATGATATTTTTAATTTTTTCACAACTTTCAGAAAATGTTTTCCGTTCAAAATAAAAAGAGAACACTTTCTTAAAAATCAATTCAAATTTTTCATTGATAGAAAAATATTTTTTATTGGCCAAAAAATATTTTTCATTAACCAATTTTTTTAATAACAAACAAAAATAAAAAAATAAAAAATTAATTTTTCAAAAACTGCTTTTTATAAAACAAACACAAACTTATATTATCTTAAACCCAAACTCGAAACAAATAACGAAGTCCAATATGAACTTGAACGAGCATGATTTGATTTTTTTATACAGAACCCAGCTTTACTGGATATCCATGAACCAGCCCTGAAAATGAAAGATACAGTTTACAAAATATGAACTTATCTATAATTTACTTACCCCTACGTGTAGCTTAATTAATCACACAAAGATGCTTAAATTGATACAAATCCCTTAAGATTCAAAGCACCTGTCCAGCAATCAGGCCGTCATCTTAAATAAAATCTGACAGCTGACAAGATACGGTTCCACACGGCCAGCTCCTAAGTATGCCACGTGGCTTTTTTGTTTTGTTTTGTTCCTCAAAGCTCCCAATCGACACGGCTTCTAATTCCTTCGATCTTAAGATCACAGAAGCCTTTAAAATCCCCACACCAACCTGACATCCCTCACTCCCTGTCTCTTCCGAAATATCTTTCTTACCGAATGTCATCTACAAAGCGCAATTCTCTCTAGCCGCAAGTCATTCTCTCAAACCCAGAAGCCATGTCGACTTCTACTTCGTCCTCTTTGTATCCTAATATTGACATGAAAGACGTGGCAGGCAACAAGAAGAACGAGGCGGTTTCACCACTGGGTTCAAACTCCGAAGCCCATGAAGAAATCTTGATCAAAATCCCAGGATCAATCGTTCATTTAATTGAGAAAGATCGTAGTGTAGAATTGGCTTGTGGTGACTTCTTTATTGTGAGTCTTAAACAGGGTGAAACCACTGTTGCTGTTTTTGCTCGTGTAGATGATGATATTCGGTGGCCTTTAGCTAGAGATGAGGCAGCGGTTAAGCTTGATGAATCACATTACTTCTTTACTCTTCGTGTGCCTGAAAATGAATCGGATGGGGGTGAGTTAAATAAGGGAGAGGTTGAGTTGTTGAATTATGGGGTATCTTTTGCTTCGAAAGGCCAAAAGGGCTTGTTGAAGGAGTTCGATAAGATATTGGAATGTTATAGTTTGTTTTCGGTGCAAGAAGTGAAGAAGAGTGGAGGGAAGTCGAAGGTAATTGATTGGAATGTAGCGAAGGAGATATCGCCGGATGAGTTAGAGAAGAATAAAGAATTGATGGAGAAGAGTTCTGCTGCGTATTGGACAGTGTTGGCTCCTAATGTGGAGGATTATAGCTCGGGTATTGCTAGGACGATTGCGGCCGGGTCAGGGCAGCTGATTAGGGGGATTTTGTGGTGTGGAGATGTGACAGTGGATAGGTTGAAGTGGGGCGATGGGTTCTTCAAGAAAAGGATTCGTAAGAGTAAGGATTCAGATATTAGTCCAGGGACTTTGAGGAGGATCAAAAGGTTTGTTTTTCAACGTTGATGATTGATTTAATTTCTGATTTTAAAGGTTTCAATTCTATTTTTTGCACATTTAGCCATCTAGTTTTGCTATTTATTTAATAAAATTGATTATTAGGATAGGCTGTTCTTATTATTCTTTGTTCGTGGAAGTGGAATGGTTAAAACAAAAGAAGCATGTTCTTTGAATTTTGGAGTTGCTTTGCTATGCATACTTGTGTTCATCTCTGCATTTTAAAGGTGTATAAATAATTTTTAATATGCTTGTTTCCTCTCTTTGATTTGGGTGACTCAATATCGAACAGTATGAACTGAAATATGATTTTATCTTGGGATATTTGCAGGGTAAAGAATTTGACAAAAATGTCAGAGAAAGTGGCTGTTGGGATTCTTTCGGGGGTTGTCAAAGTCTCTGGATCTGTTACAAGTCCAATTGTGAACTCTAAAGCGGGCAAGAAATTTTTTAGCCTATTGCCTGGTGAAGTTATTCTTGCTTCCTTGGATGGATTTAGTAAGTGATTCATTCGCAATTGTTTGGTTTATTTTTTCTCAATTTGTGTGGTTGCTGAACTGAAATCTAACTCACAATACTGTTTCCTCCCCGTGTCTTTGGTGTGCTTGTGCAGTCAAGGTGTGTGATGCTATTGAAGTTGCTGGAAAGAATGTCTTGTCAACCTCATCAGTTGTCACAACTGGACTTGTCTCACACAGGTATATCTTAATCTAACTCTTAAATTGACGCTCCACTTGAATCATCCTTATCACGATCAACTTTATCGTCCCTTCCATTGCTTTCATTCAAATAATTATACCATTGCTGGCAAGTTGGAATTAAAATTTGTGGTGATTCTGTTCCTCTGCAATGGAATCTTTATGTTTCTATAAGGTTTCTAGTTGCTTTAGAGACAGGTCCTTTTCCACTCATCTAGGTATCTGGCCGCCAGTGGCATATACAGAATCTTACCTTAATCTTTTGCCACTTTGCATCTTGCATTGACATAGTGTTAGAACACTACAGTTCGTGAATGTGCTTTGGCTGGACAGAGCTGGAGTAGATTTTAGATGAGATATAGTCTGAATCGAATAGTGTACTTTCTGTGCTTCTAAATGAGTACGCATTTGATGTTATGATTGGATATTTCCTTTACAGATATGGAGAAGATGCTGCAAAGGTAACACACGAAGGGCTTGATGCTGCAGGACATGCTATTGGCACTGCTTGGGTTGTGTTTAAGATAAGAAGGGCTCTTAATCCAAAGAGTTTCTTCAAAGCAACAACTCTTGTAAAAGAGACTGCAAAGGCAAATGCGGCTAAAATGAAGGCTAGTAAAAACAAGAAGTAAAAGACTAAAGTCAACTGGTCTTGTTAGGTTTTATATTATTTTATTTTTTTAGTCTGTTTATGGGAACAAGGGTTAGGAAATACCATGAGGCTTCTTTTGGCCTGTAGAATTTTTTAAGGCTGTAGTTTGTCAACTGGTAGTTCGTCAGGGAATGCAAATCTGTAGTTGTATGTTTGATTTTGTTCACTTACCTAATGGATGATTCAAGGAATCGAGTTTGTGCTGCTTCGTTTCTTTTACCTGAATCTTAGCAATGGTTTTCTCGTACATATTTAATGTTGTCTGATTGCTTGAGCTAGTACATCTTTTGAGGATAGCATTAAGTTGAACAAGGGTTTAGGCTTAAAACTTATTTTGATCAAACAAGAGTTCCTTGAATCTGCAGTTAAGCACCTGAGATAGCACTTGCACGGAATAAGATGGGTATTGGTGGCTGACAAAAGGATATCTGTCTTGAATTTTTTGGAGATTGAAAAGGATACATTTCAGTCCATGCAGGACTCTTTAAGTTCTTCACGGAATAAGATGGGTATTGGTGGCTGACAAAAGGATATCTGTCTTGAATTTTTTGGAGATTGAAAAGGATACATTTCAGTCCATGCAGGACTCTTAAGTTCTTCAATTAATATACTTATTGACACAACTTGACGAATTCCCTTCTTGAAATGCGTACTACCGATCCATAGCTCTCTCAGTAACTAGTTTTAAATGGCTTGTAAGTTTTGAGATCCAAGACAACCCCGGCAACAGACCCAACAGCTGCGGCTATGGTGATCATGAGGCAAGTCATACTGAGAATCTGGAGCCCTATCCACTGGCTTGTCCATCGCCCAATCTTCTTCTGAGAAATGTACATCTCAATGGGAAAGAAAACTGTCAATGGCCAGAATCCCATGGCACCGAGGAGTCCAACAACATCATTGAAGAAGGGCATGAGCATGGCTATTAAAGTTGTCAGCATAACAAATATTGTTCTCCATGCTAGCCGGAAGAAGTTCAGCTGGTACACACCATAAAAGGGGATGGGTACCTCATATTCTGCTGTCACAAAATCGCTCTTAGGCCACTTCCGAGCACTCCATTTTTCTACAAATGCAAACAATGGCTGGCAATAGACCTGCAAGAACACCATGGAAAAATCAACATGAAACTCGAATCTTGTTATTAATTCAGAACTTGTAAGGTTATCATTGCTTGAAATACCAGACAAATCAACATGAAACTCGAATCTTGTTATTAATTCAGAACTTGTAAGGTTATCATTGCTTGAAATACCAGACCTGATAGGCACCAACAAGATGAACAACGATTGCAACATTAGCGATGTCTAATAGCCAGTAGGGGTTGTAGAATCCAAAGCCAGTCAAAAGATTTCCGGGGGCCAAATCACCAAAAGCTGCATAGCCCATGCATCCACAGAGTAAGTAGAAAATTGTAGTTATAATGATGCTAAATAAAGTTGCTTTCTTCATGGTTTTGTATTCTGCAGGTGGAGATCTTATTGTATCCTGCAAATGAAAAGGCAAGCACAGGTATCAATTGTTGGACTACTAAATTTACCCTCAATGACTGTTCCATAAAATGTAGTCAAAGTATTACCTGAATTTCGATGAGGATAATGGAGAACGAGTAAGCAAAGGCAATGGCTCCAAGAGCTTGCAAACTTCTCCATAGTTTCTGTGTAGAAGTAACTGGTCCAGTATGTGTTTCCGTCCCTATACTGATACCAGTCAGGCTTCCTTTGAAGGTTCCATTTCCTGCAAATGAGAGTGCAGAGTTATTCTTTGAAATTCATTATACACGACTCAAATTCCTATGCTTGTACTAAGTCTTTCCATTTAATATCTTTGCTGCTGAAGTAATTTCTAGATTTGATCTGTTTCTGTAAATAATGAATAATGAGATAATCAGAATCACAATGATGTAATTATTTTTGTATACCTGCAACTTTGCCTATACCGAGACCCAAACCAACTGTAGAATATGTGAAAGACATTATAGCAGCCACTATAGAAAGCCACCATACTTGATCAAAGTCTGGTATCTGAGAAAATAAGATCTCTATGATTCCAAATGTTATCATAAACCCATTGCTTGACATATGACATGGATCTTTTCCTCCACTGCTATGGAAACAGTTTGATCTCTTTATTGCCCTAAAATCAACAGAAAAATATTTCAAATATCAACGGTTATTGTGTACGTGATTTAACGTTCATTACAAGTAGAAAACAATATGAAACTCACATCATGCTGACTGATGCTGCAATCGTATAACCAATAGCAACACCAAACAAATTCAAGTATTGAATCAATCCACATAACATCACCTTCCGTCCTCCTGCAGCCGACACAGAGATATTTTCACCATCATGCTCATGATTATAATGACAATTTAGCCAGCTGAAAATGATGGTTCTTACCCAAGTAAGATTTGACAGCATCCATGTAGGTGTAATTTCTCTGTCCCGTGACAGGGTCGCCAGACCTGTAGCACTGTGCTAGTAGATTCGAAGTGTAGAGATTTACAAATGCAAATAGGACCATAACAGCTGGTCCTGCAACCCAACCTAGCTGCGCTATGGCCCAAGCCAATGATAGGACTCCTGACCCTATAACAGCAGTGATTATATGGGAAGATGAAGTCCAGAAATTTCCTGCACCATCAAATTTTTAACCCTTACTAAACGAAATTAACTAAGTGCCCAAAGAGTAAGAAAACCATCCAAATTCACAAACAATAGTTTGATATTCAAGACAATGTTTACCTGTTCTTTTCAAGCGGCCATCATCATCAAAGCACTTTGAGTAATTGGATTGAGGGTTGATAGCTTCACTCTCACTAACTTTAGGCTGGACTTCCACCTCTAAGTAGTGCCTGATATCATGCCTTTCATCTGCCTGAAACATTGATGGACACACATATGAAGTATAAGGAAGGCAAGATATTAGTATTTCTAAAGGAGAATTAAAGTGTACATCTCATTTTGATCACAACATACCACTCCATGGTGGATTCTGCTAGGCATAGTTCGACTCCTAGGCAACATGGTTCCAAAAAACAGAAACGGAGAAAGAAAGAAAGGGATTAGAAGGATTGTTGCAAATAGAGAAAGGTGTTTCAAAAAATGATACGGTAGGAAAATAAGGTAGAGAGAGCTAGTTGGAGGGTGATTGATGGTGCAAAATACGGAGAGAGTTAGGCTTTATATACTGGGATCAAAAGTGGTGCCACACGCGTCGTGAAGAATCATGTAACACGCTCGCCTTCTTAGTGCATGTTCAAAAATGTCCTATCAAATTTGAATCAAAATTGAAACAGTACTATAAATACACTATTAGTGATTCCTAGTTTCACATAGCTTCTGCCCTTATAACTTTTGTGATAATCACAGCGTGCACACTTGCTGAATCTTGAGTCCTGGCCTTCTGGGTCCTTACCAAATACCACCTCTGCGCTGTCTCCAAGCATACTGTGAGTTATGTATGACATCATGAGAAGGCAGAACAAGACCTTAAACATTAAGAAAATATCTCTAAGCATCAATAAAAAGCTTAGCATATTCACTCCAATTCAAGCATTGGCAAGGTGGCAAAGCAGTTTTAATAGAGTTGTTTACATCTGCTAGATTATGCTCTAGTGATTGCTTGCAGGTGGTTCGATATCCTGATGCATCATGCACCACAGAAAAAAACTTGGAACTTGTTGATAAAAGGTAATATAAAATCATTCTTTAAATTTCATCTAACATTTTAAATTTTTTAATCAAATGACATGATATCTAAATCTACATAATCAACACTCTTGATGATGTTTTAAAAATCCAACTAGTCTAGGAATAGAAATAGAACTCCTGGGTTGAACAATCGATTAATCAATTAATCTTGACAATCTTCTTCATTTTCCTTAGCCAAGATAGTTGATAGTTTATATTTGGTTCTTAATAGGCCAAAACTACTCGTGACTAGTACCTGTAAAAGGTCTTTTTTGGTGGAGGTGTGCTCTTCGATGCTTAAATAAGTATCTTTTTAGAAAAAAAAATACATGAATATTTTAGAGAGAGATTATCTGAAAATATATATACAATAAAGAATGAAGATTGTGAACCTTTATTCTGAAGGTTTCATTGTGTATTTATAACCCATTAGTCTTTTTATAAGAAGAAGAATTTGCAGTGTAATTACCCTAATAGCATTTAATAAGGGATAAACATCTCTTACAGCTATATTAATGTTAGATGAGAATATGGTGAGTCTTTGAAGGACTTTTACATATCTAAATAAGTGTATAAAGATTAGAGTTTAAGACGTTAAATATAACTAAGTCTATAGAAACTAAGTTCTTCCTCAAAATTAGATTTAAGAGAAGTCGGTCATTCGTCTCTTATTGAATTACTTATTCAATGAGCATTCTCAATATTATGGCTTGAAAAGGACTCAAACCTCCACACTCTTTAGCACGAGATTTTGAGTCTTGCGTGTCTACCGTTTCATCATCAAGGCATCTTGAAAGTGAATCGTATTCCATGAATATAATATCTATGTAGTGTGATGTATGGAATATATGATAAAGGTGGAGTGCTAGAGTATTTCTATTGATCGGTCATGTCATATAGGCCCGAGTCAGACATCCAATTGCTTCAATTTGAATTATCCGGAAGATGCCTTATCTGTATTGTATAGAAAAAATGGACAATGAAACATATTTCTCGATTCAATAGAAGCTAAAAGGGGTGAACATAATAAGGAATAGAGCCCCAAATAAGAAGAGATATATATGTAAAAAATAGAATTATCATCATAATTATTGTGAAGAAACATTCACAATAATTAACCTGAGACAGTTTATTTGTGAAAATGTATGTATGACAAAAAATGAATCACACCTAAAATCAGGTCCAGTTTTAATTGTTCACGCCAACTTTGTAATACTAAGATTGGCTAAGCCCTATTTGGCCATTCCAGGAGCAACTGTTCTTGGCCATTATGGGGAAATCCTTTATGAATGAGATATATTAGTTACATTTATATATGAAAAATCGAGATCTGGTGATATAACGCAAGATTTTCCAAAAGTGGAACAGGTGTTAAAAGTGAGCTTAATTGATTCAATATCAATAAACCTAGAAAAGAGGGTGGAAAATTGGAATGAGTGTATAACAAGAATTGTTGGAATTCCTTGGGGATTCTTGATTGGTGTTGAGCTAACTATAATGCAAAGTCGTATTTCCTTTGTTAATAAGATCCAAAAAGGTTTATCGATCCCGAGGATACAGATCCATAATAGACATATAGAAATTATTGTACGCCAAATAACATCAAAAGTCCTAGTTTCAGAAGATGGAATGTCTAATATTTGTTCACTCGGAGAACTAATTGGATTGTTGCGGGCGGAACGAGCGATGCGCGCTTTGAAAGAAGCGATTTGTTACCAACTCCCATCACCCTATTCAAGTTTTAAGTATATAGAATTTCACTTAAAATAATATCTTAAAGAATAGTTTAAAATCATTTCAATCCTCATCCGTGGAACTATTTTACTTCTTTTATATATATATATATATATATATATCCAATACAGTTAATATTCTTGCGTTACTAGATAGAGGAAAAAAATTGAAATGCGTCTAAATAGATGAACAAAACACTGAAACGAGATTAAAACAACTAGATGAAGATTATAGTTTTACAGTCAAGCTGCTGGGGCCTGGATGCTGATAAGTATACAATTGCTATAATTACCAATTGAAAAAATAAAAAAAAGTTGGGTTAAAGTGCATGTTGGTCTCTCTATCTCACAATTGCTCCTGACATCAGCAGAATTCAAGTAGACACCAGTTCATCAGTACTTTATCTTTCTAATTATACACTTTTTTAATATAAATAAATAAATAAATAAACAGATAAAGATGAGATGCAAAGCATTTAAATAAAAAAATCAATGGCATATATAGTTTAACAGATACCATCTCCAATGATTACAATTAACTACCCAAATAATATCATTTATATATTATCATTTGGAAGAACCTTCATGTACGTTGCAGCGGGCAAAATGTGAAGCACGAAACCATCTTAGTGGATGGCAGTTAGGGTTTCACACTTTGATTAAAGTGGCAACACCATTCTCAATTTCCCAATAAAGGGCAAGATCCTAATCTTTTTGCTACTTTATTTCCCTTCAAGGACCGATGGAGGCATTCGAGTACAGCCATTGATGATGAGTTTAGGTCGTCTGGAAAGTGGAGTCTTCTTTTGTGTCAACGACTAGACATCTCCGTGGAGCCATCTTACAGGTCTATATATGCTTTGATTGGAGTTTGCCCCGACAGTGCTTGCTCACCCTCTTCCCACTATCTACACCTCCCAGTACCCATCTGAGCTCAAGCTTCTGGTGTTTCAAAGATATTTTCTAGATTTACACCCGCCCTATCTTTCTCCTTCCCATCAAGCATCTTCGAGGAGGCAAGAAAGACATGGACTCAATTAACACGCTCGGCAGAGGTAGACTGACGTTGGATGAGGAAAAGAAAACTTGGGGATTTGCACAAACCATAAGCGAATTGAAAAGAATTAGGGATTTGAGGATTTTAAAAAAGAAATTAAAAGGACATGTTTTAAAAGTATTTTTAAAAAAATTAAAAGTTTTTTTTTACTTTAAATTATTAATTTTTTATTTTCATATTATTTTGATGGTAAAAATAAATTTTAGAAAATAAAAAATATTATTTTAATATATTTTTAAATAAAAAATCACTTAAAAAAACATATTTTTTAGCTTTCTAACGTGTGCAGCATTTAATGTTTTTGTTTCTTCACATTTTTTGGATTTTTTAATTAATTTTTTTACTGAGCCCATTTCTCTGGTTATTTGTTTTTTTATATAGAGAGAAAAAATGTTTATTATGAAGATTTATAATTTTTTTATTACGATTTACTTGAATCTATCAAATCACAAGTCAACTTGGATATGGTTTTTAATTAGATCGGAACATGTGATTTTTGTTATATTTTTTTTAACTCGAATTAATTTAAATTTTAAGTTTATCATAACAAATATAAAATGAAATAGCCGATTTAGAGTTTATTATGAAGATTTAGAGTTATTTTTTATATATTTATCCTTTTAGTTGTTAAAGATTTTTTTAGAAAAAGTATTTTGATTTTTTAAAAAAATGAAATAGCCGAAATTTTCAACATTTTCAATTAAATTGTGCCAAGTTTTGAATTTTATTTATGAACATCTATTTCCTTCAATTGGTTTCAAATATAAAATCCATTTTAAGCAAAAACATATCCGAATCTCCTACAAAATCCATGAAAATTTAAAAAATATATTAAATAATTTGGTATAATTATTCACCAACTTAAAGGAGAAATATCTCAATCTATTATTCCCCTAATTATATAAAAGTTAACAACTATCAATAAACCCCATTTTCACGAATAATTAAATCTGATTTAAAGTTGTTTAAATAAATCAATAAAACAACAAAGCCCAACATTGTGCAACGATTTGGACCCAGCAATAAATAATGGCCCATAAACATAAAAAACAATTGGGCGTGAAGCCCTAAAATAGAATAAAGTTGCAAAAACAACATCGTTTTAAGCGATCGTTAATGTTCGCTTGTGCGAATTTTAGCTTCCTCTGTTAAAAAACACCCCGCAGATCTCACACTGAAAAAAGGCAAGGCAAAGCAAAGCAAAACCCACACTGAAAGAGAGCAAAGCAAAAACAAGAGAAAACTGAAGCGTAGCCATGGCTCGATACGATCGTGCAATCACAGTGTTTTCACCGGATGGGCATTTATTTCAAGTGGAATACGCTCTTGAAGCTGTCCGTAAAGGAAATGCGGCGGTTGGTGTTCGTGGTACTGATATTGTCGTTCTTGGTGTTGAAAAGAAATCCACTGCTAAACTTCAAGATTCTAGGTAATTTTACTCTTTTATTTATTTTTAAATTCTGGGTTCTTCTTGATTTTGTTTGTATTCTACGTTCGTGGTGAGAAGGTGAGATTTTTTATTTTTCTGGGGGGGAAATTGAGGTTTAGGGTTTAATTGGGGCTTGGTTAGTAATTGATTTCTGGTTTAATTGTGATTGTTGAAAGTGACTGGATTTTAATTGGCGTTGTCTACCGTGATTTGGCTTGTTTTGTGGTGTTTGAACTGATAATGACCTGATTAGTTCATATATGTATTGGATGAGGATTGTCAAAAGAAGTTATTTTGCTTCGCCGTTGATGAATTTGAACTTGGTATTGTAATTTTTTTGAAATAACTGTCGATTTTTAGTTAATTAACATGAGTAAGTCTTTTTACTTCAAATCTTTTATTTTCTGTAGCAGCGCTGTGGAATTTGGTCTGATTTTGAATAGTCCTGTCGTATTTTGGTATATATTGGTGTGTAGAGCTTATTTATGATGTGAAGATTGTTGTTCTTGCTGTTGTTAATTAGGGGTCTGTGTGATTTTGGACTGATTTGTAATGTCTTTGTAATGATATCTAGATTCTTGTTTTGTGTTCAATCTGATTATTTGTGTAAATGTTATGTAATGTTTTTGCTGGTTATGTTTGCAGATCAGTGAAGAAGATTGTATCTTTGGATGATCATGTAGCACTAGTATGTGCTGGATTGAAGGCTGATGCGCGTGTCTTGATTAACAAGGCACGGATTGAGTGTCAAAGCTATAGACTCACTGTTGAGGATCCTGTAACTGTTGAATATATAACACGCTACATTGCTGGTTTGCAACAGAAGTATACACAGAGTGGTGGTGTGAGGCCATTTGGTCTTTCGACCTTGATTGTTGGTTTTGACCCACACTTGGGTGTCCCAGCTCTTTACCAAACAGATCCTTCAGGAGCATTTTCAGCATGGAAAGCCAATGCTACCGGGAGAAACTCGAACTCAATGCGGGAGTTTTTGGAGAAAAACTTTAAGGAAACTTCTGGGCAAGAAACTGTGAAGTTAGCAATCCGTGCTTTACTTGAAGTAAGTTACTTCCTTTTATCCAGGTTTACATTTGAATGTATATGTTACAAATTGCCTGAGCATGCATGGTCTTCCTTGGCATTGAACTTGTGTTTTGAAGCTGCATTAACTGGTGCTTAGGGAGTAGTTCTTTTCAGAGCACATAATAGCTGGCATTAATGTTTAATAATCATTTGATTCAACTGTAAGTTATTTACTTCTGCCACTTCATAAGATTGCTATCATGCTAGTTGAATTGGTCCTAACATCATTGCAAATATAGTTGGTGTATAACCAAGTCTAGTAGAAAGGATTGCTAACAAGCCTTTTCTATACAGCCAACAGGTGTGCAGCTTATAATATTGTGGTTTTGGTTCAACCTCTATGCGTGAATTGCTGTTCTTACATGTTTGACACTGACATGTATGCTTGTTTAATGAAATATATGCATTGTAAGCCATTGCATTTACCTCTTGCCCCATTGTCAATTTTGTTTTGAGAGCTTAAAAGTCTATGCTGCTGAAGGCTCTCCTTTATCTACCTCACAGTGAAACGCAATTTGTTTTTCTGTAAACTTGTTTGTATTTATTTTGCTAACTTCTTGATCTCTTGAGGAGCCATGCATGTATGGATTGTATGTGTTACTTCCATTACACATACAATATCTTTGGGTATTTCGAACTGTTGCTAACATGAATAATGACCATATAAGGACATTCAATATTTGGTATTCTCCAGATTGCTGTAATTCATTCGAAAATATAAGTTATCTCAATGCTTTGCTGTCAAGGTACTGGTCTTACCAACTAATACAGAAGCCTTTCCATGTTTCTTTGCTTGAAATTTAACCTGTTTTGCATATGATCATGCATCGCTCCAATTGATTGGCATTCATTGATAACCATCATGGAAAAGAAAAGAGTAAAAAGAACAAAAAAGGGTCATGAAACTGAGAAACCTGTCAATCTCCTTTAGCTGAAACCCTTTCTCATCAATGGATAAGCTATCTTGGTGTGTTCCTTCTCTTGTTGTTAAAGAGTTTCTTAGCTCAAACATCAGCTCAATGTGCCTCTATGTGGAAATTAAACGGAGTATGCTAGCAACTTAAAACTGTGCCATTCCACATGTAACTTCTGTTAGTTTTTCATTTTTTAAGTTTGTCTACAATTTTTCAACAGTCACTGAGAAATCATTATACTTGCCTGTTTCTTACCTATATTTACTTTTGTTACGTGTTCCTCCTTTGGAATCAGGTTGTTGAGAGTGGGGGGAAGAACATAGAAATTGCTGTGATGACAAAAGACCAAGGGCTGCGGCAGCTAGAAGAAGCTGAGATCGATGCAATTGTTGCTGAGATCGAAGCGGAGAAAGCAGCAGCAGAAGCTGCAAAGAAAGGTCCACCAAAAGATTCCTAGTCGTGCTGTAGTTCCCATACATCACCTCGTACTGTCCATGTGATTTAGTTTCGTCATTGCTATATCACATTTGTTATTTTCTTTTGTCGAACGGCACCTGATTTCAAGACTCCTTCCTTTTGCGTTTCACCTCTTATAGCCTTATCTCATTTGACATGGTGCTTTCTGCTTAATAGTAATATCGAACATGCTATTTTCAAAAGGCTGCTGAATTTGGTAATTGATATATACCCTTACTTTTAAAACCTAAAATATAAAATTTTTCGTTTGGGTTCCCAGACTGTTAAATGCTCTTCAATTGAGTTACCTGTTCATAGTTTAGCGACTCTATCAGCTATTAATAATCGAGAAAACCTGACCTTTTCCATTAACAGCCTTAAACCGAGGAAAGCAAAGAAAGAGGGAAATTAATCTTCCTTTTCTAGAAACTGAGGAAATTAAGTTTCAATTTATTTAACCTTGTACATAACTCTAATCATATCCAATGAAGTTTCGATTTTACTTTGTTTTGTTTTCACTGGTTTGTCTGTGACTATGTTTGTTGTTGCTGCTGTTAGAGGAACTGCAAATTTCCAAGATCCTCTCGTCGTTTCAGACTCACAATCCATTATTATTATTATTTAATATTGCCTTGTATGCTAGCAATAATAATTCTCTGCTGCTTCCGCAAAGATTATGGCTATTATAACTTCACTCTTTTTTTTTCCCCAGAATATTCCATGCCCAGAATCACTTGACCTCCAGTATAGTAAATCGAGGACCACGTTCCAAGCATTGATTTTATCAGGGAATTCCTTGAACTCGAAGGGTTGGAAAAGGAACCTAAAACGAAACCCATAAAACTCACTCAAATCATTCCTTGACTGCTGCTATATTAATAAATCCCCATAGACAGTGGAAGAAATTTTTTTCATATTCCCAATTAGTAAGGGCTGGAATCCTTTTTTGTCACGGATAACAAGACTGTTCTTGTCTCTTTAATAAATGTGATAAAAGTAGCTCGAGGAATTTGGTATGCAACCAAGAATAAGATGAGTTCTTGCAAATACTAAGTTTAATTTTAATTAAGAACATTTTGCTGTCCTTGTATTTCTAGGAGTAGAAATTTTGAATTTTGTCCCCGTAACCTTGCTGGACATAAAAAAAAATAAAATTCAAAGTCTTTTTGATGCTCCTTCCATCAAAAAAATATCGTCGTTATTTTTATTTTTGATTTGTTTCAAAATATTTTTTACTTTTAAAGAGTTGGAGTGTTAAATATTTGGGTTTTTTTTTATTATACCTCTAATTACTAATTTTTTTTAATCCTGGGAAATATTGAAAAGTAATATCAAAATAAATAACATGTTATTAGTTATATTTTTTTA
>Ga0325405_1003054_pt1 | contig 17268 bp, 7 predicted proteins | sample PopdelMetagenome_21_FD_205663 | JGI IMG/M metagenome (GOLD analysis project Ga0325405, IMG submission 205663) | Populus deltoides microbial communities from Bellville, Georgia, United States - Xylem-Control-R2 | ecosystem: Host-associated > Plants > Phyllosphere > Stem > Wood/Secondary xylem...
CTAACATGCTTTATATTTGTTATCTTGTTCACTTTTAATACTTTGCTTGTTAAATGGTTAATCTAGATTTATGTTGTATAACACTTGGTACAACAAATACTTAGCACTTTCATAGCCCATACTGTATAGTATAACCGACACCTGAGCTATGAAAGGAACTTGATTTTTTGTTAACATAAGTTATAATCATGAATGTCTGACAACATTTACAAGTATTAGCATTATTCGAATAAGATAACTAATGTAATCATGCTAACAATTTACAATCTAATTGGAACCTCCTTGTGTGTGGTTTCCAATTGAATAATAAGAGTTTATACTATACTTGTTTGAAATACCATTAGTGGATCCTCTAACCTTGACATTTGTTGTTATCATTGTTTAATCCTTACGTTAATCTTCCATCTCAAAGTTCTCATCAACTTCTTCTTCTTCATCTTTATCATCATCATCATCATCATTATTATTGTTGTTGTTGTTGTTGTTGTTGTTACTATTGTTGTTGTATTATTGTTGTTTATAATTTATACAATTAACCTTCATGTGGTTCGACCCCGGTCTTGCCGGGTTATTTATTACTTCGACACTCCTACACCTGGGAAAAGACATCAATCTTTTGGTCGTGTCATGTTTTTGGCAAATAAAATCTTATAAAGACTTGATTACATAAAGTTATGAGATTGAGAATCTTCAAGTCAAGTTTACATCCAAGGAGTCCATAGCTTCAATTTGATGTAGAAAAATTCCTACAACAATAATACTTTGACATACACATTAAATACAATAATATGTTTTTATCATAAAAACAAATAATCCCTAGGTGATTACAGACCTTTAGGCTAACACACACGTGCTAGCGTGTTTTCAATCTCATCTAAATAAGGAGTTGTAATTTGTCTTTTCTTTAATCACAAAAAAAAAAGTTGTTTAGAAGTATTGGACCCAAAAGTTAGATCCACCTATAACACTCCTGCAATGTCTCTTATTCTTCCTATACAATCTAACATGACCACTCCAAATGGAATCATATCAACATTATTGTGGTCAATCTTCTTGATGATATAATATTGAGTGTTCCACCATTATCGACTAGGACCCTCTATACTAGTACACTAATGAAGTTTGTTGTCATGTACAAAGATTTTAAATGGTGACTTATTCGTAATATTATCTTAGGAAATGTAAGACTTGGTTATTGGTCAACTATAAATTCTAACTAGTTGATTTCAATGATCTCTATCTTTTTCTCCACATTGTCTTCACAATCATTATCTAGATAAGGCAATTGGACAGGTTTGGCCTTAAAAGAGTAAGGAAGAGTGAATACCATATCATTAAATATGGTTTCATCATGATTGCTCATCTCTATGTTAGAAGAAATTTTAAATTTGATATCTTTTTTATGTGCATTTTGATCATCTAATTGTTGCATAAAGATTCAAAATTCAAGATTTTCCCCTTCTCCTATTGTGTACTATCATCCAAAAAGGTATTAGGGTTCTTACACCTATGACTAACAAGGATTAGACAAAAAAACATCACTTTCTTACTTGTTTCTTTGAGATTGCAGGACAAAAGGGGGAAGGAAACCTCAAGGGAATGGCTTAGGGTTCTTACACCTATGACTAACAAGGATTAGATATAAAGATTGAAGAGAATGAGGCTGAAGGGGGATATAATTCCAAAACCCTTAACAAAAGAAATGGATGTATATGGATGAGCAAACCTTAACTAAGGACTGGTCAAGGGAGATAATGAAAGGAGATGAAATGAAATGATAAAAATCATAATTGTGACCTTGTTAAACTCATAAAAACATGAGCTGAAATAAAAATTCATGTTATGTTAATGTATTGAATGTGCATATATGATTGGAGAGCTTGTGTGAAAATGAAATGAAATGAAAGAATGTGCAAAATTGTGATCTTGTTAAAGCCCCAAACGAATGCTTGTGCTGAATCAGAATTGATACTATGATCAATGCTTTAATTTTGCTTGTATGATGAATGAACTTGTATAATTATAAGCCAAAAGGATGGATATGTATTTATGACTTGTTTTTATGAACATTCTTGTGATAAAAAAATAATGAATTTCATGGGCACATTAGGTAGAAATGGACAACAATGTTCGGCCATTAGAAAAAGAGAGAACCATAAAGGGATTTGTAATGATAAACACCTTAGGGGAAACAAGTCATAGGACGGAAATGAAACCCTTAAGTAGTATGAAATTGTTATTAGTTTGTGTTGGTATATTGTCATGATGCAATTGAAAACATAAAATGAATGAGTGTGGCAACTCTAGGTGTTGGCCTTGAAGTGATGATTAGGGGAACCTTTGGAAAATGTACATATTGAGACTTGGTTGTGTGTTGCTGGATAACTTGTGATAATTTAGATGTGATTAGTGATGTTCTATGTTCAGCTAGGTTGGGATATGTGGTAAGGGGGAAGCACAGCGTAAACTTTACGCTTAACCTAGGGGAAAAGTAAAACCAGAAAGGACTTAATTGTTGTTGATGATTTCTGAATCGGTAGTGACATAGTTTCCATTAACGATTCCTGGGTCGGCAGTAACTCAGTTTCGTTAACGATTCTTGAGTCAATAGTGGATTGTATTCGCTGATGATTCCATGTGTCAGCTGTGAAGTTTGTTTTCGTTGATGATTTTTGGGTCGAGAGAGACTCAATTTTCATTGATGATTTTTGAGTCAGTAGTGAATTATACTTTCGCTAACGATTCCATGTGTCAGCCGCAACTCAATCATCGTTGATGATTTCTATGTCACCAGTGACTCAGTTTTCCCTGACAATTTCTGTGACAGCAGCGACTCAGTTTTATTAACGAATTTTATGCTAGGAATGACTTAATTCTTGTGATGATTCAGCAACGACTTAACTTGACCCAACTTACCCCAAACATAAGAATTAAAAACTAGGACGTCCGTGGGCGACCTACATTTAAAAATTAAGAGAAAGGTCTTGGTATGATGACTTTCATTGTATGATTATAAGATGTGTGGGAGACCTGAATGTGGACATATGTATTCTTGGGATATGTATGGTAATGATTTATGTGATTACTAAATGTCAATATACTGATTAATGATTATTTGATATGTCAGGAGGTGCGACTGGGACCGAGCCTTTAACTGGACGAGGACACTCCATAGGAGGAACAGGCAGGTGGTTTCCACCCTCTTCTAACATAATATAAATTTTTCGAAATGAATCCATTATGAAAGATCTATTACTAGCCTGTGGTGAATACTAAATTGTTCATAGAATATTTGATTGGGTATGATGATTAGCTTTGACTAATGGCATCCTAGATGGATGACTGAGTTGAGTATTATGATTAGCTTAGGTGGATGGTCGGGTTAAGTGTTGTGATTAGCTATGGCTAATGGCATCCTGATGCGATCCAAGCACGAAAGGATCCATTAGAGGTTCTGGTTGGTCTAGTTATAAGGCTTAGAGCTAAGAGGTTCAAAGAGGCTTTCAATGGACTTCTTCAAGAAACGTGGGCTAAGGTGGACTTCAAGAGGATATTAAATAATGAGGATCAACCCATGATTAATCTTATTTATGTTCAAGAGGGGCTTGTTGGTGGAACCAACACCTTTTGTTACCTTTTTTTATCATAACTGGAGCTGAAGGTATAATATTGAGGTGATTCCCATTAGGCTAGAAACTAGACTTTCATACCTTTCCAACAGTATATGGCACGCCTTCTAATTCTTTAAGCCGAGAGAAAACCATCCATTTGAAGTTGCGTTTGCTGCTACCAGACATATTACGGAAATAACTGAACTTGTGTTATTAAATTAGTTGGGCTATTAAACTTTCTTTATTTTGTGAGGAAACACTTGTGTGGGTTTCATACTTGTTTATTTTAATTATTTTAATTAGTTTAGGCTAGTTTTAGCTTAGGTTGATTATTAGTTAAATTGGATTTATATGTGACCCATTAGGAAAACTAGGGTTTTTGGCTTAGGGTATAAATGCTCTTGAGAATAATTTTCAACACAATTTTTTTGGCTAATAATATTCTGATTTTGCAGATCTTTGGTTGTCAATCTTGGTTCTTGATTGAACTTCCAACTCCGCAAAGAAATTACCAATATTTTTTGTGAATTTATACTCCTTTTGCTCATCTCAGGTGTAGGCATTGTGATTGGGTTGGTTTATAGTCTTATTGCCTTGGAGCAGGTCTTCCATTGTGAGAAGCTCATCCTATTTTCAGCAAACTTGGATTAAATAGATCTTGGGTTCGCGAATTCCATTCAATTCCGCTAGGATTCATATCAGTTGGTATTAGAGCAGATGTAATCACAAGTTATATCTTTCAATTTGTGTCTTTTGTTTCTTGATTTTTTCTTGATTAGTTTCAGCCACATATATTAAACAAAAATTAGGGTTCTTGCATCCTTTTGAATTGTTGAACACAAAATCATAAGGTAGTGTTCTTGTTGAATTCTTGATCTTGACGCAATATATACATAAAAAAAATGTGTTCTTGAATTTATTTTTTCTTGATTGCCGACTTGGTATACAAAAAAGAGAGGGGGCTTGATCTTGAAAATTTTGATTGTTGTCGCAAAAAGAAAAAAAGAAAATCAACATTTTGGAGTTTGGCCGAGAGCTAGGGAAAGAAAATTGGACAGTAACAGTTCGAGATTTAAATAGTAACAATTCAAATATATATTAAGGAATGATAACTATGGTTGGACAAAGAACGACAATATTAATGGGTGTAATGAGAAAAACATAAATATAAAGAAATGATTGAATGAAAGACCTATTGGCTGTAGATATGGTTATGATAAAACATATCCTTGAATGAGGAAAATTTATGAGATAAACCTGTGATTCATAGGAGGAACTATAGGCGTGGTGCAGTAGGAGCAGAGGAGCACGAGTAGAGCTTCTATTATAGGTAGGTGATCCGCACCTATACTTTCTAGTTAAATTCCATGGTTTAATATGTTACTGATGTGAAATGTGAATTATCGAATGTTGGATATTAGGTAAAAGGAGGAAAGTTTGCGTAATGATGTCGATATTTTGGATAGTATTCTGAATGTATGTGTATTCAAGGTGAAAGGTTATTATATGAATTGCCAAGTGATAAAATTATCGCTGACAAAGGAAATATGAGAAGTGTGATTTGGACCGTGAACTAGCATACATTTAGTATATGTTAGGATCCCGGGTAAGGAGATTGTCATGTTTGGACTAGCATACATGTAAACCCCTAGTTATAATTTTTCGGGTTATTAAAATATGAGAAATTTATCCAATAATAAAATGGGTTAAATTAAATTAAAGAAACCTAAATCAGGATAAAAATAGTGAAATTAAAGAAATAAAAAGTGAATATAGTACTAAATTGTTGAAAAGAAAAACATTTTTGGGAATACAATGAATACGTAAGACCAACAAAGGTCAATATTCAAATAAAGGAGTTTATGTACAAAAGATAAAAAGGGGGTGGGGATAAATGTGCAATTAACAAGATGATAGCACTATAAATATCATTCTATTTTCTCTCTTGGAGTGACTTGCAAGAGTAAGAGAGAGTTTAGGGAGAGGCTGGAGAGAAGACATATTAATGGTAGAAAATCCGATAGCTATAACTCCACCTTCCACTGTTGGATCAGAACGATATTCAGATATGTTGTTCTCCTCCATGTAGTGTACATTTTCACTGGAGGGATCTTGTATATCAATCACCATTTAAGAGATATCGTGGGAGGAAAATTTCTAGGAAAATACACTTCTGGACAGTCTTCGTCGCCAACTGTTTTCTCCTCGGCCACCGTTGGATCGAGCTATAATTTGGATATGTTGTTCATCAGTATAGAAGTTGTGCTTCTCGCATAGTAGGTCTGCAAGTTTGAGGTCAATTTGGTTAAACCCATGTTTCTAGAAATTTCATCATTTGATGAAGTTGATATTTGGATATGCTATACTCATAAAAATGGATTATAACTTGACCGTATGGATTGTTTGGAATATTATTCATTTGTTATTTATAGTTGATTGAAACTGTTGTCAAAATTGGTTTTTTGTGAACAGAAACAACCATAAAATTAAAAGGAAATGGAGCATTAGAGAAACTTAATTTTTTCAAGACTTTAGGGCTGCTGTAACAGCCCTAAAAGTGTATGTTTATGGGGGGTAAATACCTCTCCAAAATAAAATAAAAAATGTATAAGGTTATTGTGCTTGTTATTTTAATTTTTAAGAACAACTCGGATTGATATAAAAAGCTGGCTACTTGAGTAGGGGCAACGAAAGTTAGCTGACCATATGAAGAGGAAAGTGGGAAAGGGGGAAATTGTGATTTTCCTTAATGAATTTATTATAATAGGTTGTTTTCTTTATGTGAATGTGTGTATGAATTGAATGAAATTAGCATGAAAAGCATGAGGGAACTTTTGGTTCCTTAAGGCCATGCTTTCGGTCAATTAGGCATCAAAGGGGGAGGATTTTAAATTTGATAGCTTGATGACGTGTGGTTAATTGTGTCAAAATGAGAAAAAGTTAAATTGTGGATGTTGTGTGTAAAGGGAAAGGTTGATGAATCTGAACAGATTCGTCTCCTGAGTTTTGAAGAGAATTCAAGTAGGAGGATAAGGGAATTAGGATCAGATACCTTCATAGTAATTGTATTTTAAGATGTTAGCTAACTAAGAAAATTGGTCTTGCTTAATTTGTAGCTGTAGAACTCCAGTTATGGGTCACAAACCGAGACTAAGTCATGACATTGTAAGGCAGTAGGACTGATTAGTTGATGAGCAATTTTGACTGTCTTGGGGGCCAAACTGGGTTCTCAGTCCTACAGAGAACTTGTAGCCTCGTGTCTTAGCTTTCCAATGAGACCAATCAAGCTTGAAACGGAGTTCTATAACTCTAGATATAGTTAATAATCTGAGGAGAGGTTGGACAGTAACAATTCAATTTATAGACAATAACAGTTGGACAGTAACAGTCCAATGTTTGTTGATGAGCAATTTTGACTATCTTGGGGGCAGACATGGGTTCTTGTTCTTATAAGAAACTTGTAGCCTTGTGTCTTAGTTTTCAAACGAGACCAATCTCACTTGAAACAGAGTTCTATAACTCTAGATATAGTTAAAAATATGAGAGGTTGAACAGTAACAGTTGGACAATAACAACTAATATTTGTTGATGAGCAATTTTGACTATCTTGGAGGTCGAACTGGGTTCTCCTTCCTACAGAGGACTTGTAGCCTTATGTCTTAGCTTTCCAACAAGACCAATCTCGCTTAAAACAGAATTCTATAACTCTATATATAGTTAAAAATATGAGAAGAGGTCTAACAGTAACAATTCAATTTCTAAACAGTAACAGTTGGACAATAACAGTTCAATGTTTGTTGATGAACAATTTTGACTATCTTGGAGGCAGAACTGGGTTCTCCTTCCTATAGAGAACTTGTAGCCTTGTGTCTTAGGTTTCCAACGAGATCAATCTAGCTTGAAACAAATTTCTATAACTCTAGATATAGTTAAAAATATGAGGAGAGGCGGACAATAACAGTTCAATTTCTGGACAGTAACAGTCCAATATTTGTTGATGAGTAATTTTAACTATCTTGGGGGCCGAACTGGGTTCTCATTCCTACAGAGGACTTGTAGCCTCATGTCTTAGCTTTCCAATGAAACCAATTTCGCTTGAAACAAAGTTCTATAACTCTAGATATAGTTAAAAATCTTAGAAGAGGTCGGACAATAACAATTCAATTTCTAAGTAATAACAGTTGGACAGTAACGGTTCAATATTTGTTGATGAACAATTTTGACTGTCTTAGGGGCAGAATTGGGTTCTCCCCTACTGAGAATTTGTAGCCTCGTGTCTTAGCTTTCCAACGAGACCAATATCGCTTGAAACAGAGTTTTATAATTCTAGATATAGTTAAAAATATGAGAAGAGGTCGGACAGTAACAATCCAATTTCTAGACAGTAACAGTTGGACAGTAACATTCCAATGTTTGTTGATGAGCAATTTTTACTGTCTTGGGGGCCGAACTGGGTTCTCCTTCCTATAAAGAACTTGTAGCCTCGTGTCTTAGCTTTCCAACGAGACCAATCTCGCTTGAAACAGAGTTTTATAACTCTAGATATAGTTAAAAATTTGAGGAGAAGTTAGACAATAACAGTTCAATTTCTGGATAGTAACAGTTGGACAGTAACAGTCATTAGTCTAGACAGTAATAATTGGACAGTAACAGTTCAAATATAAAGAAATGAATGATAGCTATGGTTGGTCAAAGAACGACAATATTAATAGATGTAATGAGAAAAATGTAAAATGTAAAGAAAGGGATGATTGAAAGAAAGATTTGTTAGTTGTTGATATGATTATTATAAAACATATCCTTGAATGAGAAAAATTTATGAGATGAGCTTGTGATTGTAGGAGGGACTATCAGTGTGGTGTAACAGCAGCAGTAGGGGAGCATAAGTAGAGCTTCTACTGCAAGTAGGTGACTTTCACCTTTCTTTTTAATAACGTTGAATAATGAAATACTTTATCATGAATGTTACCGTATTGTATTAATTCAGATATCAGATTGCTAAATGCTTAAATGTTGATAAATGGTTTAATAGCTTCGGGTAATGGCATCCAAATGGATGACCGAGACAAACAATTGATTAGCTTCGGCTAATGGCATCCGAATGGATGACCGAGACAAATGAATGATTGGCTTCGGCTAATGGCATTCGAAGGGATGACTGGGATAAACGATTGATTAGCTTCGGCAAATGGCATCCGAATAGATGACCGGGACAAATGAATTATTTAGCTTTATGTTAAGCGGAAATGATCATAGTTGATCTTATGAAATCTTGAATGGAGGTTGAAATGGAAGAGAAAACGGTTTTTAGTAATTGAAGGAGAAAGAGTTTCTAATGAAAACCAGAAGGGCGAAGTGAATAAGATATAAATGCATGTTTGTCTTTTTAAATTGTTGGATATTTGTGTTGCTATATTATTGTGATTTTCATGTTTCAATAATATGTATTTTGTTCCAAGACCATCGCATGCATGACAGGAGTAGATCCTACCTTATGTTCACTTTTTGTAGTCTAGGTTATAGAGAGTATACCCTTGTATTTTGTAATATTACAAATTTTATATAACTTAATTTCTATAATTGATGTTTAAACTTGAATAGATGAACTAAATTCTGAAATTCATATAATCATATTTCATGTATGCGTGTTTATCCCATTTATTCCCCTATAATGATATTTGTTGTTCAATGTATGTTATATATGTTGTGGTTGTGATGATGATGATGACGTTTGTGAGATTGAGACTCAGGGTGATTGGGTCATGATTGAGTTATGAGATGTAAGATATTAGAAGTGTAAACAAGGTATATGTCGATAACTTGGGACCTTTCGGCATAAGGGATACTCTGTCGAAATTTCGATGGAAATTTTGGTAGGCTTTTATATGAGAACTGAAATAAAAAGAAAAGAAAAACAAATTACTCCTATTTTTATGTACCAAATCCTAGGAAAGTAACTATAAACACATATGAAAGTATGGGCGTTACAATACATTTAGTGTATGTTAGGATCCCGAATAAAGGGATCAATCATGTATTGGCTAGCATACATTTAGTGTATGTTAGGATCCCGGGTAAGGGGATCACTATGTATTGGCTAGCATACATTTAGTGTATGTTAGGATTCCGGGTAACGGGATCGTCTTGCATCGACTCCTACGGGGTGATGATGATACCAGTGAAATTAGTATCAGTAATGTATTAAGCGAAAATAATCATGATTGATCTTATAAAATCTAGAATGGAGGTTGATAATGGGAGAGGAAACGGTTTTTAGTAGTTGAATGAGAAAGAGTTTCTAATGAAAAAATAAAAGGGAGAAGTGAACAAAATATGAATGCATGGTGCCCTTTTTAAATTGTTAGATATTTGTGTTGTTATATTTATTGTGATATTCATATTTCAATAATATGTATTTTGTTTCAGAACCATCGCATGTACGACAGGAGTATATCCTAGCTTTTGTTCACTTTTTGTAATCTAGGTTATAGGGAGTATACCCTTGTATTTTGTAAACATGAAAATGTTTGTATAACTTAATTTGTATAATCAATGTTTAAACTTGATTAGATGAACTGAACTTTGTAGTTCATATAACCATGTTCCATGTATGCGTATTTATTTTTTTATCCATCCATAATGATATTTGTTATATAATGTGTATCATAAATATTATGGTTGATATGTATGATGATGTTTGTGGGATTGAGACCCGGGATGATTAGGTCGAGATTGAGTTAGGAGATGCGGGTTATTAGAAGTATAAACAGATTAAATGTTGATAACTTGGGACCTTCCGGTATAGGGGAGACTCCGTCAAAATTTCGGTAAACTTTAATATGAACACCACGAATATATATAGAAAAAAAATTTAATTACGCTATTTTTCGGTTGACATAAGATTGTTGTTTTTATTCCGGATCGGAGGATGTTACATAAAATATTGCGTATTTTGTCAAACAAGTGTACTAGCTCTGAAATTTTAGCATCGCATTTATTTTGTACTTGATATCCTTAATACCTAAGGGTGTACTCTAGTGTGTAGTTTTATACCCCCAAATATTAAAGTCTACATCTAAACCCTAATATAAATTGAACAAAATGAATGATGAAGGGTTTTTGACATTTTGACCAAATCGTAACGGATAATCATAACTAGCTATGATATCCAATTTTTTTTATTTTTAAAATATGAGAAAGATATCCTTTTTTATTTTTTATGAAAACGTGCTTGGAAAACCTTTAGGATTTGATCGCATACATGAAAAAAAAAAATTTTATAGAGGAAATTAATTTAAAAATTTTCAGACTTTTTTTAAATTTTTAAATTTTTTTTAGAAATATTTTGGAGAAAACTAGGTATTTTAATATCGGATCTGTATGTCACAGTGTAAATATATAGCCCAATATTGTCTAAAATTGATAGAGAAAACATGCAAGAAAATCATAAATTTTTTGAAATGACTTTTGAATTTTTTAAAAAACATATTACATAATATTATATATTATTATTATATTGGGCTGGACCGGACCTTGCCAGGTTAGGTCAACTGGCGGCCCAACAGGTCTGGCTTTGTTTTTTTTTTTGGGTAGGCTGACATGGGTCCAGCCCAAGTCATGGGTTAATTATTTTGGTCGTTGCATGCAAAATTCATTCTACATGCAACGACCATGAAAGGGAAGGGGGGAAGGAGAAGGAGAGGAAAGTAACCTAGCACGGTGGTCATTACCGTGATGAGGAGGTCCAGTTGGTGGCTCAAGAGACATTAGTGGAAGAAATGGTGGTCAGCGTCATATGTGGAAAAAAGGAGAAGAAGATTGTAGAGGAAAGGAAGAGAGAGAGAGGAGCTCATAGTGGCTATTCTATCACTAATGAGGAGTTAGGTTGGTGGAGAAGGTTGGGTCGCTCTTGTTCACGATGATGTTGAGGTGGAAGTGGCTGAAAAAGCAACGGAGAGAGAGGGAAAGAGAGAAGATCGTAGTGCAAACAAAACTAGGAAAGAGGCTATTTTTTACCAACTTTGGACCTGATTTTCTCCTCTCTCATACCATGGAATCCACCTATATTTATAGAAGGTGGAAAAGGGATATTTCGTCTTTACTGGTGTCAAATATTGGCTTTTGATTCGACCTGGAAGGATCTCAATTATTGGCTCAAAGTAGCTATCATGGAATGAGGCCACTACAGCAGCTTCTCTAGAGAAGAAGATGAACAATTAACTCAAAACTTTTAAATTTGTTCAATTTTGCCCCTGAAGAAGTTCAATTTTAGCCCCAGATTTCAACGCTCTTTTTATTTTGGTCATTGGAATCCGATTTTTTCAATTTAACCCTTAATTGGCCATTAAACTTTCAAATCTCTCCAATTTCACCCCTGATTTCAGCCAATTGGGTCCCTAGAGTTCGACATCTTTTCTAGAATGATCCTTGGTTGTGAATTTCTTCAATTTTGCCTTTAATTGACCCCAAAACTTTGATTTTCTTGCAATTTTACACCTGATTTCAATCAATTGGCTTGGTAAAAATTAAATTTGGTCTCCTAAAATTTCAATCTTTTTAATTAAGCTCATATTGGGCTCAAAACTTAATTTTTAACCAATTAAGCTTCTAATAAAATTAATTTGACACATTTAAAGTATAATTAAATCCTTGCACCTAATTAAATTCTTCAATTGGATCCAAATTAATTCTTAAATATAATTAAACTTTAATTTGGCCCATAATTAAATAAAATTGGCCTATTAAAAATCTAATTATGTCCTTAGGCTTAAGTTTTATACAAATTCGTCTAATAATCATGTATCTTGACCTTGAATCTGCTTTGTCTCTCCAATTTTAGGTAAAATGGGGTATAATATTAGGCTCCCGATTCTATACAAAATTAAAGCTTGATTTTTTCTACATGTGAAATCCTCTAAAGTTTTTTTTGCCAAAATACCAATCTTTATTTTTTTTATTTTTTTTATTTTGGAAAGGAAGAAGATGAATTTAGGGAATAGCCCAAAAATTGGTTATGACATCCTTCATCTAACATATCATCATTTAAAAAGCCATTAACATCAACTATCATGTTGTTATCTTCTTTGAGTTGTTCTTCTATTTAAATAAAGGCCTATGTTGAATAAATTTCACATAATATGGGAGCTAGTTAATTTAGAGTCTAGACACTGTTGGTGTCCTTAGTTTTCTCCACCATTATTTTTGCTACAATAGATAGTTGTTATTACCATATGTTATTAGAGCAACAGTCTGGTTTATTTTTTAATGACAAGATGATTGTATCCTCTTATCCTATTATAGGGATATGGAAGACTTAGGCCAGGATTGTAATTCTCATTTCCATCACTCAATCTCCTTATTTGTTGACCTAATACATTTGATAACTTTTTCCTATCACTATTGTTGGTCGATCTTTTTCTTTATCAAATATAAGAAATATATAGATCAAAAATAAAATAGTGCTAGGAACCAACAAGTCCACTATACAGGCATATACAATAACAGGGAACAAACTACCAGCAACAGACCTCAAACCAAGCTGTAGGAAGGGATCAGCAAAGCAGAACACAACTTGCAACATAAAACATGAACAAAAGGGGAACAGGCTGCCACAGCCAAAGTAGAACAAAAAGCAAAATATTTCTACCAAAGTAGGTCGATCTTGGTATATTCTTTAGTCTTGGCATTAGGTGTAATTTTCATTTCCCTAGATCCTAGATGATTGTTCTTCACAAACTTCTTAGTTATCTTTGTGATAGCCTTATCTACCTTTTTTGAAGATTTTTTCAGTAATGTCTCTTGAGTGAATGAGGATGGTGTTGGAGTAAAAACCTTCTCCACTCTTTCTACCAAAACCTTTAATTGTTGTATATTCTATCTTTAGTAAAAACCAACCATTTATTATTACTATTGATTTGTATAAGATTAGGAGAAATTATATCCAACATTGATCGATCTTGTGTGTCTTTCATTACCGGCCTGAATGGTGTCTAAAGCTATTTATTATTGACCACTAGCTATTTATTAGTGACCACTAAATTGGTTTGTTCAACTTCCAAAACTTGTTTTTTTTTTCTTTTTGTAAGGTGTGTAATTTTACATAATATTTCCTTACTAATGTGTTTAAGCCTTGCATTCTCCTAAACTAAGTTATAAACAATTGTTCTTGTTTCCATCTCTTTTTTAGATTTAGGAGATGATAATGGTTTCTAACAGGGTCATCATCCTCGTTATTAGGTTTAGATGATCTATGTTGTGCCTGGTGTTGATGCCACTCATTTTCAACTAGTCTTTTAGATTTACATGTTTTGACTTATCTCTAAGTCACTACTTGTGTATCTTTTCACTCTAAGTCTTTTCCTTTAGAAAGAATGGTACAACATGTAGGACTTACATATACTTTATAAAAATATATTTCTTGAAATTTTAGTTTCAACATCTTGGCTTTGCTGTTATTGGTGTATCTCTTTCTAGTAGTAGTATCCGTGATCAATTTTAGCCTCTATCATGGTTGACAAGTTCAATATTTTATAATCCTCCATTACCAAGAAGTCCTTCTAGTTTAGGGGTAGCCATTTTATTGTAACTTTCAAGAATGGGTTGTTATGCGTCTTTATTTTCAGTTCTAGAAAGAGAATGCAACTAGCTTCTAATAACTTTTGAATTTTGTTTCTAAAAACAAAACAACTATTAATGTCATGTCTTCATGATTCATGCAACTTTCAATACTTGCTTTCTTTGAATTGATCAGCAACAAGGACTGTATGATTTTCAAGGAGCTTGATTTTCCCTTCATGCATTAATTGGTTGAAGATTTCTTCAACTCTTCTGATATAAAAAAAATATTTTTTTATCGTTATCAATCACTTTGGTAGCTTTTGAATCTTTGCTACCATGTTTAATAGCCTCTTTAGATTTAATGAATCCATCTCCAATGGTCTTCTTTCTTGAGTTCTATGAGAGAAAGTAGTTATTGCTAGACTTACTTAATCTCTTCATCAAATTTTGAGTTAGTCATTGAATGAGCAATTACAATATCATTCAAATAGCTAACTTGGTATGTTCCCCTTAGTAGCTTATTTTCTGCTTATTTTGTTATATTTTTTTATAACGAGCAACATCATTTATTAGGGTATATATATCTAAGTACCATACCTTTTTATGATATTCAATGATATTTTTTCTAAAATGAGTTTAATATACACTTACTCTATTATGGTTGTATTACATTTGTTTTGTAAAGTCCCAAGTTGAAGGGCATAACTCACAATAGAGTCACCTCTAGTTCTTTTCTATAAAAGTGCTCATGAAAATGAGTTCCCTTCTCTTTATAACTATTAATAGAGTTGAATGGTGTAGAGAAACAGTGAAAGGCTAATTTGGTTAGTGGTGAATCAAATAGTCTTAGCTTTATACAAGAATTTGTTGCACTATCATACATTGATTAGTGAATTTAATAATGTACTCCCTTGTAGATTGATTATCTTCCCTAGATAACTATTTAAAATTAGCTATTTTTATTCCTTTAGGAACTTGGTCAAACCTATCCACCCACTCTAGGTATAGACAATTATATGCAGGCTTAGCTATTTGTCCAATTTCTAGCCCTATCTTTTAGGTGTTAGGCTAGCTCAACCATGTCTATTTATCCTTGTGTTTGCTGTTCAATAGTAATTTTTTGAGGTGTAAAAGAGTTGTCCATTGCATTGTATTGTCCATGTACAAGTTGGGTTGCATGTTGATAAGGTTATTAGGCCATATAATTGTCCTGAAGATGTGTATACACTTACGTGGTGAGTGGCACCTTATGTGTAATCATATTCCAATGTTGTTGGGGTTTTGTTTATGTTTACTGTATTGGTATGTGATATTTAGGATATGTGTAATCGTATTCATGGGAATGTACCTGAAAACTTGCCTTGTAAGTGTTTGTGTGAGAAATCGATTATATCTTAACTTATACTGAATCAGAATTAGCTGACCAACCATGGCTTGCATGGTTCTATTAACTACTATATTATGATTATGGTAATTTGTGTTTTCTATGTTTTTCATCTCAATCTAGATAGCCCTTATATTAGCATTGGAAAAGTTTAAAGCCTGATAAAAGGATGCTCCCTTGGGAGGAAGCACTATCAGCTAACTAGAACTTGGTACAACTATTTATATACACCTAACCACCCATTCTAACCCGTAAAAGGGGTAATCAAAAGTTTGTTATAGAGGTATGGTCATTCTTACACCAAGCGTTTGTATAGGTAAGGACGTTGAGAGAGGTGAGAACACGAGAGCTTACATGAAGACACTAGGGTTCTACCCAAGTGAAGTTCTCTATTGTTGCGTAGAATTATAAAAACAATGAAGCACCATATTGTGACTTGTCTAAGATATGTCATCCTATAACCTGGGGTGATAAAATTATGAGATTCGTCAATGCCAAACATCAATTTTACTTGTATTCTTTTTTGGTGGCATGATTGTTGATTAATGAGATAGAAGTTAAATTTAGTCCTACTTGGCATGCCAATATATTGATTTGATAGATAATCATGTGATCAACAATTTACTAATAAATTGACCAATTGTTAATTATCTTATCAATATACTATCTATTCTTTGTTTCTTCCTTTCAAATAAGAAAAAACTACAATTTGATAGATGAAAAAGTTTCATCTTTTCTTGCTAGTTTCAGAGTGGTTTGTCATAGCTTGATCTCCTTTGTTCACCGTTGGATCGTTACCATTTTTGAGTATGTTGTTCTTCGAAACCCACTCTACATCTTGACCGAACGGATCATTATTATAATCCGTGTGCTAGGAGATATTGGCCTCGTAATTTTGTAATTCTCTCCTTCCTTCATGAACTATTCTGCATCTTGTTGTTTATGAGTTAGGTTGCTGTTATTTCTGAGTTTAAGTTGCTTCTTGGACTCAGTTTATCTTATTAGAATTTTGTTCTCTCTAGTATTTGTATGCTACCATAATGTCTCTATGTTCTTCTGTGGAAAATGTTCCAATGGTTAGCTCTAACATTGAACAACACAATCAAGTTAAGTCTGGACATACATTAAGATTAGAATTGCAAGATATGTTGAATAGCCATGGGATGAGGATTTCTCAATTTCAAGCTGATTCTGATGTTAGTATAGAGAACCACTCTACTGTCCAAGCTCCTAATGTTGTTCCAGGAATGAACCATGTGTTGGGTTCTAAAGTTGATGAGGTGAAGGTAGGGTCTCCTCAACAAGAACAACTAAAACCTAGACCCAAATTGAACTTTTTAACTGCTTTGAAGGGTTCTGATGTTGATGACAATGAGGGTAGCAAGACCCTTGGCATTAGTTCAGTCCGTAATCTGCACTTTGCTCCCCCTACTATGACGGATGGTCGTGTGACAGTAGCTCCTCCACTTGATGTGTTTGAAGATGGCTGCGAATTTTGGAAATCCACCCTAGTTGGTCATTTTGTGGGGCAGAAATTACCGTATCCCATGGTTAATTCTATTGCCAACAGAATATGGAGCTCCTACGGGCTATCAGAAGTTTTGTCTTCGGATAACGGTTTCTACATCTTCAATTTTGATTCTGTTGATCATGCCACTAATGTGCTGGAACGAGCCCCATGGCACATGGCCAACAGGCCTTTGGTGCTTAAACGTT
>Ga0325405_1003055_pt1 | contig 17268 bp, 12 predicted proteins | sample PopdelMetagenome_21_FD_205663 | JGI IMG/M metagenome (GOLD analysis project Ga0325405, IMG submission 205663) | Populus deltoides microbial communities from Bellville, Georgia, United States - Xylem-Control-R2 | ecosystem: Host-associated > Plants > Phyllosphere > Stem > Wood/Secondary xylem...
TTTGAGTCTCTAACCATGGATGATCAACCAAAACCCTCATCGTCTAGTGCTCCACCACTGTCATCAAGGCCTAAATGGGTGCTTCCTTACAAGACCCAGAACTTAAGAGACCATTACAGCATAGGGAGGAAGCTTGGTCAAGGGCAGTTTGGTACGACTTTTCTTTGTACGCATAAAACCTCAGGAAAAAAGTATGCTTGCAAGTCAATACCAAAAAGAAAGCTTCTTTGCAAAGAAGATTACGAGGATGTGTGGAGGGAAATCCAGATAATGCACCATTTGTCTGAGCACCCACATGTGGTTAGGATTAGTGGGGCATACGAAGATATTTCTTGTGTTCACTTGGTTATGGAGCTTTGTGAAGGAGGTGAGCTTTTTGATAGGATTGTTAAGAAAGGGCATTATAGTGAAAAAGAGGCTGCTAAATTGATGAAAACTATTGTTGGGGTTGTTGAGGCATGCCATTCACTTGGTGTCATGCATAGAGATCTTAAGCCTGAGAACTTCTTACTTCATAGTGTTGAGGAGGATGCTCCTCTTAAGGCCACTGATTTTGGGCTTTCTGTGTTCTACAAGCCAGGTCTGGTTCCTTCACTTCTTGGGTGTTACCTTTTTTCCCATTTTTTTTAATGTTTTGCTTGTGTTTTCTTTGATGGGTTTTATTTTTCTTCAGATTTAGTGTTTGTTTTGGTGCTATTGATTGAATTTAGATTTGGGTTGCCTGCTTTCTTGACTGACTTGATTAAGATTTTGATCTGGGATTATGTGTGTGTTCATTCACTGTATGTCCAAAACCCTCGTTATCATTATATCTACTACCTTAGTTGGGATTGATTTTTGATAATTGGGACTTTACTAATACAATTGATCATCACTAAGACACTAATGTCTCTGGCTCCAACTTGCACGATCTCTTGAAATGCTTTTGAATTGAACACCAAATGTTCAATGAGCTTGTTTCAAGGAGTGATTGATCCCTTCATTCAGAAATGTGGCCCTTGAAGTCTTGGACATTGACCATTCAAAATGAACCTGCATCATTTTTCTGGTCAAGCATGTCCATGCATTTAATAAGGGCTTTGAATACTTCCGTGCTTGAAATAGTTGATTTTATCTTGAAGTGGGGGACTCAATCAGGGCCATTGCATTGTTGGACAAAAGAGCCTTTGCCAACTATCGCAGCGTGCTCCCAGCAGTCAATGTTTCAATAATTAACCAAGAAATATATAACTACAATGTGGTTGTACTTCAAAGATTTTGTTTCTTTTCCCTCGACCAAAGTTATTTTATGCTCAATACTCTCCATTCTAGTGCTCTAAGATGAGATAATTGCTTAGAATTAGTCACAAGTTGCTTGCCAGTACCTCATACGATCCCTTAACATGTCTGCACGAAGTTGATTATTTTTTGGTAGCTATTTTACTTCGAATGTGTTAGTCCTTGTGTTGAATGAATTAAATTTGATTCATTTTCTAGAGGTTTTAGCAGTGCATGCTTCACCTCTCTTCTCCCTCAACCATTTCAGTTATTCTTCCAGCTTTCCTTTCTTTTCCTCTTGTTGAAATCCTGAGTGTTCTCATCTTAAAGTTTTCTCAAACCTGATTATTAAAATCTCTCTCTCACCTCATCTATACGTGGACAGTTTGGCCTCGTATAGGTTATCAGATTCTTATATAAATGTCATTTACACATTTTCTTTTGGAAAAAAAAACTCCTTTGGTTTATTGTAAGCTTCTGCATCCTGGGAAACAACTTCTGTCTTATGATTTACAGTATGCGTGTTTGCCTGCATGTACCTGTAAACTTCATAACAATGATTCTGAATAAATAGAAATCTTCAAACTGGATTGTAGTCAATTATTGCGTCACATTTCAAAATTACAACCTTTTGCCCTCATTGCTCAGAAACCATTGCTATTTAACACAACCTTATCATCATTTAATATTGTTGTCTGCCTCAGTCTGACGCATACTTAATTATGTGGATTTTCAGGCGAAACTTTTTGTGATGTTGTTGGGAGTCCATACTATGTTGCGCCAGAGGTATTGCGCAAACATTATGGACCTGAAGCAGATGTATGGAGTGCAGGAATTATTTTGTACATACTATTAAGTGGTGTACCGCCTTTTTGGGCCGGTAATAATTCTTTTATTCCTGTACTGATGGCAAATCAAGTTCTGGATAGGGATGGTTACTAAGAATTGAGTTTTTCTGCTACTGACTTGTACTGACAATAATTTCTTTCTTCGTTTACTCTGCTATAAATGTCAGAAACTGAAATCGGGATCTTCAAGCAGATATTGCAAGGCAAATTAGATTTTGAATCTGAACCATGGCCTAGTATTTCAGACAGTGCCAAGGATCTGATTAGAAAAATGCTTGAACGGAATCCAAAGAAAAGACTAACTGCTCATGAAGTACTCTGTAAGACTCTTCAATTTTCTTTAAACAGGGATTTAGGAGTATTAGGCTTAAACAAGTTCCAGCACAGTGATTATTGATGGATGTTGCTACATCATGATACCTATGTGACCTGTGGTGCAGGCCACCCATGGATCGTGGATGACAGGATTGCCCCAGATAAACCTCTTGATTCTGCTGTTTTATCGCGGCTGAAACAGTTCTCTGCAATGAACAAGCTTAAGAAGATGGCTTTGCGTGTAAGGTTCTTGCAGATGTGTATTAGTTTTCTTGGATTATATTATTGGTTCCGTTGAAAAAAACTATGACTAAATCAACCATGTTGATTGTTAAGTAAAGTGTTACCTCTAAAAAACCAGGGCCTAGTGATGCTTCAACTATTTGCATGACAACTACTTTATTTGGTGGTCCTTTTATTGACTTCTTTGCTTGCATACACAGAGATAAGAAAAGTGCTTGCATACACATAGATTAGAAAAGTCAACAGTCCTTAATATCATATTTAACATGGTGTCGGAGTCATTTTCCAAAAGATCATCAACTTAGTTGTCAAACTCAGTATCTCACTCATAATGGATTCAATACGAACATGGAATGTTAAAGAAACATGAAGATAATATAAATAGAGGGATACTGGATATATAGTACTCTACTTGCTTAAGTTTTATATCTTAGTTGTTTAACATATTCAATGAAATTTTAATTTTTTTCATTTGTTTGGTAACTTAGTGCTCATAATTAATTTTGATACCTGGAACAAACTTATACAGACTCACTTGCATGCACTTGCACGCACTTGCTCACATATGTGTGTAGCTATTAGTGTAGCTATGTTTGTATGCTGTAATGCTGACCTCAACTGAACTGATGCGTAGTGATTCTTGTAATGAATTTTAGGTCATAGCAGATAGGCTTTCTGAAGAAGAGATTGGTGGTTTGAAAGAGTTGTTCAAAATGATAGACACAGACAACAGTGGAACAATAACTTTTGATGAATTAAAAGATGGATTAAGGCGAGTAGGCTCTGAACTAATGGAGTCTGAGATAAAGGATCTGATGGATGCTGTAAGAGAACTTGCTCGAATCCTCTGTAGTTTCTGTTTTGTTTTTTCGACCATTCAGTTGACTTGAAAATGAACAAGTGCATGCTTTGTGGGTATGTTTGGCAGGCTGATATTGACAACAGTGGAACAATTGATTATGGTGAATTTCTTGCTGCCACTGTGCACTTGAATAAATTGGAGAGAGAGGAAAATTTAGTGTCTGCTTTCTCATTCTTCGACAAAGATAGCAGTGGATACATAACCATTGATGAGCTTCAACAAGCTTGCAAAGAGTTTGGCCTAAGCGAGCTCCACCTTGATGAGATGATTAAAGAAATCGATCAAGATAATGTAAGTCCATTATGTACTGTCATTTCAATCCATTTTTTCCCTCTTAAAATAAAGAATCTTGGAGCTTTACTCGGACAAATCATTCAGAAGCACGTTACATTTGTTTTGGGAGTTGTAGGAGCTTCTGACAACATGTGATCATGGAAATTGTGTTGCAGGATGGACAAATAGACTATGGTGAATTTGCTGCAATGATGAGGAAGGGCAATGGAGGAATCGGGAGGAGAACAATGAGAAGCACATTTAACTTGGGAGATGCCCTAGGACTCACTACCAATGGATCTAAAACATCTGATTGATGCTCAGATAAACTATGTTTAACTCTCTGCCATACTTTTTGCAAATATTGGCAAATCTTAATCTTTATGAATGGCCTGGCCATAATTTTGCTTCTCTGTTTTATATATCCGACTGGTTTACATGCGCTTCCGTAAAAGCTGGGGAGCTCAGGTACTTGGGGGTTGGTTAGGCTTCGGGAACCAAAAATGCTACAAAGTAAATCCATGCTGAGCATGTGGGATATAGACAGTGCACTGTTGCACCATCGTGTGTTATTGTGGCAGAGAAAACTACAAATCAAGGAAGTTATTGATAGAGTTTTCCTTGGTCTTTTTAGTTTGTTTTGATATTTTAATATAAAAATAAATTTTAAAAACTAAAAAATATTATTTTAATATATTTTAAAATAAAAAAATATTTTAAAAAATAATAGCTCTAAATAAGTTTTCAACCATACCACAACACATCGCCAAATATATCCTTAGTTTCTGTCTTTCTGAGCAAGTTCTTGGAACCTAAGACTCATTTAACACTGGAAACTCAAGTATTAATTTCTTGTAAAGTTTCCACAACATATATTTTTTATTAAATACTATACAATAAGATATTCTAAAGGTATATTATACGTGGAAGGTATGATATTAAATACTAATTCAATGGGATTAGGTACTGTTATTATCCTTGATTGCAAGGTAAAGTACAGTGGATTGATGTGCCTTTATCATTTCAATTACTAAGGATTGCTACTGTAAGAATATCTTCCACATCTACCATTGTTTTACAGTAATTTCCTTTCCCTCACACCTCCATTTTCTAAACCTTTCTCTTTGTTCTTATTTTATTTTTATTTTTTTTCTGATTTGAGCAAAACCATCACGTAGTTGGGGAATAATTTTCAGGCACAGGTAAACTATATGTTCGTTATTTTTCTCATTTTTATACCATACTGTTTTCCATGCTTAATTGCTTGATTTTTGCAAGGCGTATTGGTTATCCTCAACCTTTTGACTAGCTCTGGAATTTGTTTTTCCAAAAAAAAAAAAAGGCAAGTTGTAGATGTTATATAAGAAAAGGAGCAATCTCTTTCATATCATCATATATTCAGATCTGCTTCTTTCTTTCTTTTTCATATAAATACTTATAAAATTGATCTTTTTAGATGAATATAAAAGATTTATAATAGATTAATCCTAGAACAAACTTGAGTCGATGAGTCAATCCAGAAACTATTAATCCAAAGCTTAACTAGGATTGAGTTTTATTTTAAACCGATTTATAAATTGATATGATAAAATCTAGTTTGACCTAGTCAAAATAAGTCGAGTTCGTTGACTCAACCGAATCAACTTCAAAGATTTTTTAATTTTTTTATTTAAAATAAGATAATATTTTTGGGTCCAAAACAACATGATTTTATTGTAAATCATAAAGAAACTAAAATATTATTGTTTTAGATTAATCTAACAAACATAGAACACGGGATTTGAATGGGCAATTCTTGACTTATTATTTTAGGTTTAGAATGTTTTTTTAAAATTAATTTAACTTCAATTAATTACCTTTTTGTGTGAATATTTTGACATCTATGTATTTTTTATACTTTAGGGCCTCGTTACTGAACTTGGAGCTAAAAAATGGTTCGATCAAATGATCCATTTTGGAATGATGTTGAAGATATGAAAGATGGTAGCATGAAGTGCAAGTTTTGTGGGCATTTATTTGCCAACTATACTTCCATTTCGAGGATCAAATGGCATTTATCAGGAGAGAGAGGGCATGGTGTTTCCATTTGTGGTCAGGTGCCCAGAGAAGTTCAAGAAGCCGCCTTCCTAGCTATGCATGGTGGCAGCAAAAGACATAAAATCTTAGCAAGTTCAAGCAACGCTAATGATTATGCCATGTCAGCCAGCCCAGAAGAACGAAACAATAAAGTCGACAGTTTGGCTGGAGACCCAGGAAGGATACAAGCATTAGATATAATGGGTCAAGCAATTGAAATAAACTGGGATGAGCTCCATAATTTGTTAATGGAGGATGATTTAGAGAACGGGACTGGAGAAGTAGCGCAGCCTGGAGCAGGATCTAGCTCTTTCAGAGGCGTTAAATACAACACAAGTGAGACCAGAGGAGATCCATTACCTACTAGCTCTACAAAGCTAGTGGGTCGAGCATTTGAAGAGAATACGAATATGATATGGTCCTGGTTAATGAATGACGACGTATCAATCATTGGCATTTACGGGATGGGAGGAGTTGGGAAGACGACAATGTTGCAACATATCTATAATGAGCTTCTCAGAAGACCAGACATTTCTTATCATGTTTATTGGGTTACTGTGTCTCGAGATTTCAACATTAATAAATTACAGAACAATATCTCAAGGCGTATAGGTTTAAATCTTTCCAATGAAGAGGATGAGCTGCATAGAGCTATGGAATTGTCGAAAGAACTAACGAAGAAGAAAAAATGGATTCTCATTTTAGATGATTTGTGGGACTTTTTTGAGCTACACAGAGTGGGGATTCCTGTCTCATTGAAAGGATGCAAGCTGATTATGACAACTCGATCAGAGAGGATTTGTCAACGGATAGGTAGCCAACATAAAATCAAAGTGAAGCCACTTTCTAAGAGAGAAGCTTGGACTTTGTTCATGGAGAAACTTGGACATGACATAGCATTCTCTCCAGAAGTGCAACGAATTGCAATAGATGTTGCAAGGGAATGTGCGGGTTTGCCTTTGGGAATTATTACAATTGCAGGAAGCTTGAGTGGAGTGGATGACCTGCATGAGTGGAGGAATACATTAAAGAAATTAAAAGAATCAAGATTGAAGGACATGGAAGATGAGGTATACCAATTATTGAGGTTTAGTTATGACCGGTTAGATGATTTTGCATTACAACAATGTCTCTTATATTGTGCATTATTTCCTGAAAATCGTGTTATTACAAGGGAGGAGTTGATAGGATATTTGATCGACGAGGGAATAATGAAAGGAGCAAGGAGCAGACAATCAGCATATGACGAGGGCCACACAATGCTTAATAAACTTGAAAATGTCTGTTTACTGGAAAGATTTATCTATGATAATGGTGTTAGAGCTGTCAAGATGCATGATTTGATTAGGGACATGGCCATCCAAATTCAGCAAGAGAACTCTCAAGGCATGGTTAAAGCAGGTGCACAAATAAGAGAATTGCCGGCTGCAGAGGAGTGGACGGAGAATTTTACGAGAGTTTCACTAATAGAAAATCAAATTGAAGAAATTCCCTCAAGCCATTCACCAAGGTGTCCCAATCTTTCAACTCTATTGCTATGTCTTAATCAAGGGTTGCGATTTATTGCAGATTCATTTTTCAAGCACTTGCTTGGGCTCAAGGTCCTCGATCTATCTTACACATTTATTGAAAAGTTGCCTGATTCTGTCTCTGACTTGATAAGTCTCACTGCATTATTGCTCATTGGCTGCGAGAACTTAAGGGATGTACCATCATTAAAAAATCTCAGGGCACTGAGGAGGTTAGATCTTTGTTTGACTGCACTTGAAAAGATGCCTCAAGGAATGGAATGTCTATCCAACCTGAGGTATCTTAGACTCCATGCATGTGGTGAAAAGGAGTTTCCTAGTGGGATATTACCTAAACTCTCTCATCTGCAAGTCTTTGCATTAGAGGAGGAGATTCCTAGTGCTCCGATAACAGTCAAAGGAAAGGAAGTAGGGTGCTTAAGAAAGTTAGAAACTTTGGAATGCCATTTTGAAGGTTACTCTGATTTTATGGAGTATCTCAAATCTCGGGATGAGACCCAATCACTAAGCACATACCAAATTTTTGTAGGACAGTTTGAGGAATATGAAATAAAAAGTTATTATAAAGGTAAAACTGTTTGGTTGGGTAACTTGGGTATCAATAAAGATGGAGATTTTCAGGTCATGTTCCCAAATGACATTCAACAACTGATCATTTTTGATTGTGATGATGTTTCCTCTCTTATAAATTATGCAATTGATCTGGAGGTCATGGACAATTCCTATTGCAATAACATGGAGAGCTTGGTTTCATCTTCTTGGTTCTGCGCAGCTACACTTCCATCTCCATCTTATAAAGGTATATTTTCATATCTTAAAAAGTTGCATTGTTATGGATGTAGAAGAACGAAGAAGTTGTTCCCTCTTGTCTTGCTGCCAAACCTCGTAAACCTGGAATGTATTAGAGTTGAAGAATGTGAAGAAATGGAGGAGATAATAGCAACAAGTTCAAATGAAGAAGGCGATATGGGTGAAGAAAGCAGCAGCAACATCGAATTCAAACTACCAAAGTTAAGAATTCTAAAATTGTATGAATTACCAGAACTGAAAAGTTTTTGTAGTGCAAAACTGATCTGCGACTCTCTCCAACAAATTGGGATAGTAAAATGTCAGAAGCTGAAGAGAATACCGATTTATCTTCCGTTACTTGAAAATGGCCAGCCATCTCCTCCCCTTTCTCTTAAAGAAATCGAGATATATCCAAAAGAATGGTGGGAGTCAGTGGTGGAGTGGGAGCAACCTAAAGCTAAGGATGTCCTTCGTCCCTTCGTAGAGTTTTTGGGACCCGACGAATACGAGTTATCCCCCATATAGGTAGGCATATTTTTCTAATTCCTCTCTCTCTCTCTCTCTCTCTCTCTCTCTAATTTAATTTTAGTGAATTAGCCTCAACCATAACCATTTCATGATTGATGTATGTATATTAGTAAGGAAGCAAGACGAAGACAAGTGAAACATTTGGAGAGCAACACATTCTGGCCAATTCATCTACAAGGTTTTCTCAAGACCATTACACTCCTTTTTTTGTTGTTATCATCCCAACCTTTTAAAAAAAAATTCTTACTGATTTACATGCATTAGCCTCATTTTGTTTATTTTTTTGTAGGCAGATGGTGAAGGAAGACAACGTTCTGATTTACATGAATTGAAAGAGAGCATTGATTCAAAGTCTTTACTGTTGAACAATATTTTGCTGGAAAGAGATTGAATGCTTTTTATTCTTTTGAGATCGATGATTATGATGGATTTGGAATGGTTCCTTTCGGAAGACCTGTGAGTATCATGCCTACACTCTACCATGTTTTAATTTCTCTCTCTGGCCATCTCCTACTCCTCTTAAAAGAAAGGATTATATATCCAAAGGAATGGTGGGTTTGTTCGGAACTGATATCCTTGACAATGACAGCCATCTCCTCCCCCTTCCATCTATATGAAACCAGAAGAACGGTGGGAGACAATAGTGGAGTGGGAGCATCCTGATGCTAAGGATGTTCTTCTAGTCATCGCTGTTTTATGTCTTGGTATGCATGTTTGAATTCCTGTCTATCTGAGTATCTCTCAACCACTCACGATTCATCTTATATGATTTCAGATACGATTCGTCCAAAAGGAAGTGATATGTTCTACTTGTATGTGTGCTTCTCAAAAACCCTTTGATTATGTTCTCCATTTTATAAACTGTTTCTGTTCTGCCACGCAGGTTGGAGTGCAAAAACCATCAAAGAACTGGCAAGAACCCCGCAAATTCAAGAAGCTGACTTCATGTTTGGCCTTTATATCATACAAGTGAGAGGATGTCCTGCTATCCTTTGCGACTCAAAAATCATTTTCTTAGTGGTAAGCCTTAATCCTCAGTCATTTTCTTTTTTGAGATTTCTTTTTTCCCATCTCTCTGCTTCTTTTTTCTTAACTTATATCTCCCTACATGCCCCTTCCTTATGGTCTAGGAATCATGCTATCTTGGAGCACTGAAAGATCTAATCATCGACTTGTAGGTAATGTCGTCAAATTTTCCTAGCCATGCTTGTTAGACCAGTCTTACTCTTGATTTGTAACGATAGGTTCATTTTTTAAAGGTTTCCATCTATGATTCTTAATTGTGCAGCATATGCTCACACAATCAAATTTCCATGTGGATTCAGTGTTATGACAAATCTGATTTCTTTCTCTGTTTGGAGTTCATGAAATGCCTATCAAATTTGATGTAAGCCTCTCGATCTTCACTTGATCATTTCTTTGGTTTGTACAAGTCTTGTATCTCTGGTATCTGTTTCCTTCAGCTTCTGGTTTGTATGAGTCTTCCCCCTTGCAGATGTTCTCCTAAGGACTCCCTGTTATCTTGATCTTCTGTTTTATTTTGTCCTTGTGCCTGATTCATGATTGGTACTTGATATGACTTCCAAGTTTCTTGGCTATTTTCTTTTCTAGCCTTCTATGTTATATTGCTGGTCTTCATCAGATACTTTTCTTCACATGCCTTTATAACTGGTGAATTAGCTAGCATACAGTACAGACTGATCGAATATGGAGATGGAGTTCCTCAAGTAATAGGCTAAACATATTGTAAGGCAGATTGGTACATTGAACGAGGCAATTGAGTTAATAACAGGAATGTGACTCATGTAACCGGACTTTGTAAAAACGGAAGTTTCTGAGTAGTCGAATGAGCATCTGTCACAGAGAGACCATGTGGATGGCCTAAAAAATTCAAACATGGAATAGCTTAAAAAGACATAATAAAATGCCTATTTATTGGATCAGGCTTAATTTTTTTAGGTTATTTTACAAGTAGTTTTTTTATTAAGAACCTCTGTCTTTCATTAGGCTGTTGGATCTCTTGAAATTAAGCCTAAATAATGATGTTTGGGTTCATTTTGTTATTTTTTCTAGATTTTTTTTGGATATATTGTTTTATTTTGGATTTTGTGTTAATTTTCTTTATGCTTTTGGATTTTGATTTGTTTTCTAGTAGAAATAAGGTTTTTTGATTTATTTAATGGTCTTGTAAACCTCTACAAATATTATTATACTTATTTTTAGAATAAAACTGTGAATTTAACCTTTTTGCTCATAAAAAATCCATGTCTTCTCTGTGTTTGTTTGCTATCTTTCTATCTTCTACCTGCATTAGTGACCTCTCTCAATGGAGTTGTATGCTTGGAGATGAATGAAGGCCAAGCTTTTCACTCATTTGTTTGTGTGATTTATGCATGATTTTTTTTTTAATTTTCTGATGAAGAGGCATCCAAGTTTTCTTTTTGGAATTTCCTTTAAAGGGCCACTGACAGTTCCTAACTACGTGTTCTTGGTTTAAGATCAACTTTTAGCATACGTAATCGTTTAGTGGTTTTGATGCACTTTCTCTTAACCTTCAGAATATGTAACAGTGGAGATGAGGGCATGGGACCAAGACTTTGGCACTCACTCTTTCCAAATTCAATTTATACTCACTTAATCACTGCTGAAGCCTACCATCGCAGGTTTGTAGGTACAATTCCTTAAAATGCACTGATATTGCTTTCGAGTACCTTTTGCAGTGCAATAACATGTTGCTTGGAGTTGATTTTTCTTCAGTTCTGCTTTCGATGTAACATTAATTTCTTTTCTTCTGAGGTTTTTCCTGATCTGATAATTAAAATGTTGGTCTGTTTTTCTGTCACTCATTTTAATCTTGCTGTAAACTGCTGTAGTTTCTATTTATTTTTTCAACCAGTTAATTGAGGGGTAATTGAACAAATTCCTTGTGGGTTTTTGGCAGGTTGATGTTGACAACAGTGGAGCAATTGATTCATTTCTTGCTGCAACTGTGCACTTGACTGAGTTGCAGAATTCACTGACAAAGATGTTATGGTTACAGAATCATTGTTTATGTTCACCAAGCCTGCAAATAATTGGCTTAAAGAAATCGTGGAAAACTTGCTGCATTGGTGACAAAGGTAATGGAGTAAACCGAAGGAGAACAATGAGAAGCAAAACTAATCCGGGAGATGCTTCATGACTCGCCGCAAATACATATCAAAATCTGTTCGATAAAACAGCAACAGGCAGCTCTTAGGCTTGTAGCAGAAGAAGAGCAAATCCACCCGCAAAACACAGCCTCCTGATCGAGTAAGAAGACATAAAGAGCTAGAAGCAGCTAACATAGGAAATTAACCACTGTGATCATGCCGTGGGTTAGCAGAAGCAACAACGAGACCTCAGTCCGATCAAGATTATGACTACAACAAGGAGAATCCCTTTCGCCTGAAGGGCTACAGCACTGGATGGATAGCATCACGTTTAAAGAGATCCAAGCTCATGTTTGAAAACGGAAAAGAAGAAGATTATTGGCGTAATGCTGGACTGTATTTATTGGGGAGTTAGCTATATAATGAGATATTTTCTGTAAACCTGGAAGAGATTAGAGTTTTTGATTGTGAGAAACTGGAGGAGATAGTAGGAAATAGATCAGATGAATAAAGGGTTATGAGTGAAGAAATCTTCAGCAGCAGCACTGAATTCAAACTCCCAAAGTTAAGAAGTATGAGATTGTATGAATTACCAGAACAGAAAAGCATTTGTAGTTCAAAATTGATTTGCGATTCTATCAAAAAATTTTGGATAAGAAAATGCCAGAAGCTAAAAAGGATGCCAATTTGTCTTCCGTTACTTGAAAATGGCCAGCCATCTCCTCCCCCTTCTCTTGAGGATATTGATATATATCCTAAAGAATAGAGGGGTCAGTAGTGGAGTGGGAGCATCCTAACACTAAGGCTATCCTTCTTCCCTTTGTAAAGTCTATTTGGTAGGATATGTCTCTTCCCTTAATATAAATAATATATCATTGAATTACTGATTAGCATCGTGTTTTAATTCCTCTGTTTATTTATTATTTGTAGAAATTTTTTTAAAGTAGTCTACTTTATTTATATTAATGTTGAATTGGATGATACAGCCTTTTCAAAGATGGGATTTCAAATGAGAATTTGATTGGCTTTAAAGTTTTTTGGCTTTTAATTATTTGATAACCTTTAATGATTAAGGATGAAAAACCTCTTATTTAATATTGATCCAATGTTTTTTTTAATCGTTGAGCAATATTTTGCTGCAAATCTCACTTGTAAATATTTGCACGAATGGAATGGATGTATGGGAGAGGATATGCTCATACAGGAAGTAGCATGCTTCAGAAAGTTATTTCACCTGCAAATCTTCAGTACCTTGATAAAGTATACAACTGAATTCGAGCTCATTAACGTTGAGGATTGCATTAGCATGGATTAGCTTTGTTTTATCTTCTTCTTTCTGCTTTGCTCCATTATCATTGCCATCTTATAATGGTATATTTTCTGGTCTTAAAAAGTTATATTGCTCTGGATGTAGCAGTATAAAGAAGTTGTTCCCTCTTGTCTAGCTGCCAAACCTCGGAAACCTGGAGAGGATTGAAGTTCAAGGTTGTAAAAGATAGAGGAGATAGAGGAACAAGATCACATGAAGAAGGGGTATGGGTGAAGAAAGCAACAGCAGCTGCAGCGGGTACCCCATCATAGATCCCATCTGCCGAAGTTTAAGATTTCTGATACTGAAATATTTACAAGAATTGAGAAGCATTTGTAGTGCAAATCTGACATGCAAATCTCTGGAAGAAATTGAAGTATGGGATTGTCCGAAACTGGTATGCTTGACAATGGCGAGCCATCTCCGCCCCCTTCTCTTAAAGAATGATTATACATCCAATTTGCATTAGTAGTGATCATTTTTGTCAAGATGGGAAAGATCAGGAATCAGAGTAAACAAACATCCATCCAGAAGCAAGAACATTAATAAATCCACCAATAACTCAGGTGTAATACATTGAGGCAGATCCCGATAATTTATGAGGTTGCCATAACGGAATGAGCCAATTATTTCCGTAGTACAGAAAAAGATCATGCAAGCTAATAATGTACATGGGTGTCATTCAACAAACATATACTAATAATACAAAGCTGAGTCAAAGCCGGAAATATTCCCTCAAAGTAAAACAATGAAGTAGCATCTGTGGCTCAGGGTGAAATAACATGATTCTGAACTCTCGTATACTAGTTGATAGTTCATCTGTGACGGAATTTGGGCCTAACAGTGATCACGCCTGGCCTCGTCTCATCAAATCGATATCTGTGAAAAAAGTGTACTAGAATGTGATTTTTTTCCTTTCTAATGTATGAATAACAGATAGGAAAGAAGGAGATGAGGGAATCTCTAACCCGTTATCATTGAGGAAACTTTTCACAGCTGTTGGGAGTGCAGCTTGCCCCCGGCTATGGTTGCCTACACCTGCAGTAGAATAGAAGAAAATAAGTGCTGATGTCTAGTATATTGTTGGGTGAACGTCTACATGATATGCCTAAGACAGTTTTACAAAACAAGCCCTTTGATATGAATGCGAGCTTGTTATGTGATTTAAGGGCCAATGGTTAATAATTATCATATCATAACACATTAAACAGTAAGGGGTCATCAATAACAAGGGATGAATCTGAATATTGACCAGATTCACATCCATGTCACTTGATACAGTATACAATTGTCTTAAACTGGACTGAGGTGGATTTAAAGCAATTACTGATAGTTTTTAAAGTTCAAATGAACAGAAACATCCATTAATATTCAGTGAGGTAAGTGATATACCTGTTATGACTTGTAACGATGTTGGCCTCTGTCTAAATGTTGCCTGCTGCTTATCCAAGTTCTCTGCATCTACAGTACTAAAGGCATCAAATGGTGAAGAATGTAAAATCCCATTCTTTGTCTTTATTCTACATGGAGAAGTTGACCTATTGTTTGGAACCAGGGTCTCAATTTTTAGCAGGTGTTCTTGCAAGGCTTGACCAGCCTCTGCTGCATGAAGACCGTGCAAGTCTAATTTCCATGGATCATTGTCACTATTTCGTATGCTTAAAATTTCCTTGGCTGCCTTAGCATTGAGTTGTTCAGCAGCCGACCATTTCTCTCGAGCTCTCAATGAGTGCTGCTGAGCAGAAAAATGATCCCTTCTTAAAAAGGCATTAGTGGCAGCCCTGGAATGTTGAGATGCTAACCTGTTCAATGGAAGGTTTTGAGAATTCCCAAAATCTAATGTGACCATAATAAAATCAAATAATACATATTTATCATAGGCAATTCCAGACCATGAGTTGAGAAATACTATTTTCTAAAACATTATAAAGACCAAGAACATGCCAACAGATAAAGGAAAGTATTTCACATATTAGTATAACTCAATATAATAAGAGCTGGCATAGCTTCAAAACAAAATGCTCATCATACCTTCAAAATACCAGAAACTCTATCTCTATAATTTCAGTATTTTGACACAGCTTACAAAATAGCTATCAAAGTGGAAACCCTATCTCCCTCCCCCTTTTCCTATGTGACTTTTGACAACGAGACATCCTTTAATTACAAACATGACATCCTTTCAATAAAAAATTTGAGACTTTCAGGTGTTGCCATTCTTAAAGTTCAATACATCATCATAACAAAAGCAACTCCTCCCAAACCAAAGCATTTCAAGATAAATGCTTTACTTTTATGAATCTTAAATCATAATCATGGGAACAATAACGAGGTAATATCAATATGGGCACTTAAATGATGAAGAGAATAAGGTGATGTAACCCAGACAACATAAAGTCGAGCTACACAGCCCCATAGGTTCTAGCTCGGTTGTCTTCAATTGACAAGTATAATAACTACGCTGTTTGATACCTACAGCCTAGCAGTGCCTAACAAGGCATTCAATGAAATTCATTTAAAAAGAAGTATATCATCCTACTCAGGAACACGCAGAGGGATTGCAAACACTTACCTCATCATTCTCAAAGCATTCTTTCGATGACTCAAGTAAACATCATCCTCTTCCCATTCAGGCTCAACAGGTATAGACTTCAAGTGCCCCAAGATCAGTTTCATGTTCGCAGCAGCATCAACTGAAGAGGAAACACCTACATCCTCCCTCAATTCTATGCTGTTATTATCATTGTTATGATCATTATCTTTTAGAGCATCCTCAAGAGTCGAGCTCAAATCAGCAATATCATCAGCAAGACTCTTATTAAAACCAGAGTTAAATTTTGCTCCCTCATCCTCGTCAAAGTCAGCATTAGAAACCATCCCATTCAACAAAACACAAGCCTTTTCAGCATCATTATCCACACTGACCATGACATCCTCAATCAAGCTAAAATCAGCCCAGCCATGAATCTCTTTCAGCCTCTGCAAATCCAATAAAACACTCCCACCATTCTTCTCCTCAATAACCTTATCGGAAACCCTATAACCAGCAGAAAAATCAGCAACTTTGGCGGTCAAATTAGTAACATTCTGTGTCTTTAAAGCAGGAAAACCAGCAGAAGCAGGAGGTTGGAGCACAGAAGAGAAAGACTTTGAAGATAAACCACCAACATCATCATTCCTCCTCAAACCCCCAGTAACTGGCAGGTCCCCAATAGCTGGAAAAGGATCCTTACCATCAACTTCACCATCTTTCTGCCTCTGTTTCAAGTCAAAGGCAGCCCACCCAGAGGACTTGACTCTCCTTGATTTATTATTCATAAAAGAAGTAGAATTGCTTGTATATGTATTCATAAATTAACAAGTTTTTAATCAAGAACAACCAAAAGCGATGAAAGTACCTCGTTTTTCCTTATGGGGTATCAGAAATATGAAAAAGGAAGAAAAATTGGCTATCCAGGAAGGTTGTTAAAGAAGGTCAAGCAATCAAAGGGTGAAAAAAATGGTGAAGAAATAGAAAAAGACTCCAAATTTATTGATGTAACAGCCAAATCCAAAGAAACCCTTGTGCTGCTGCTGCTTGTGATTATCATAATATCCATAAATCTGGGTCTTCGTCTTGGGGGTTTTCTGAGACAGGGAGAGGAGGAGGTGTTTTTGTGAGGAAGGAAGAGGAAAAGAGAGACGGCTCAAATAATAATTTTTTATTGAGTAAATTATAAATTAGTTCTTTAGTCTTAAAAAATTAAACAGTCCCTTTAGTTTTTATAATTACTTAATAATCCTTTAACTAATGTAAATCAAGTTTAATTTTAAAGAGTATATAAACGTGTTTGTTTTTGTATTTTAAAAGCTTTTTGAAAAAAATTATTTTTTTCTTTGCTTAAAATTATTTTTTTATATTTTTTCATATTATTTTGATATACTAATATCAAAATTAAATTTTTAAAAATAAAAAAAATTATTTTAATGTATTTTCAAGCAAAAAACACTTTAAAAAGTAACTGTTACCACAATACAAAACAAACTCTTAGAAGTGTGGTAGTAGCTTCTAGTTCTGAATGCTTTTTAAAAATGTATTTTAATGTGTTAATGTCAAAAATTAAAAAAA
>Ga0325405_1003061_pt1 | contig 17247 bp, 12 predicted proteins | sample PopdelMetagenome_21_FD_205663 | JGI IMG/M metagenome (GOLD analysis project Ga0325405, IMG submission 205663) | Populus deltoides microbial communities from Bellville, Georgia, United States - Xylem-Control-R2 | ecosystem: Host-associated > Plants > Phyllosphere > Stem > Wood/Secondary xylem...
GGCTTCGAAGTCCTATCATCAAAACTGAGGGAATTTGGCCTAAGTGAAAACCGATTTAATAATGATAAAAGCATTTTGTCATGTTTCAATGGTAACCTTTCCACTCTCAAGTCTTTGGATCTATCAGACAATGGGTTGACAGCTGGATCAGGAGGTAGCTTCTATGGTAACCTTTTAATTATTTAGCTTCGAAACCTTTTTCTTTTATCCTTCTCATACCATTTCTTTCTATGCGTTTATTTCCTTCCAATATGCTTTTGAGGAACATCATGCAGGTTTCAAAGACTTGTCATCAAGGTTGAAAAAGCTGGAGAACCTTGATCTAAGTTCGAATCAATACAACGATAGCATTTTTCCATCTCTAACTGGATTTTCATCCCTCAAGTCTTTGGATCTATCAGACAATCAGCTGACAGGATCAGGTGTAATACACAGTTTCTACCTAAATGCTTCACATGACATTCTCTTTATTATATTGTTTCTTTATCAGTTTCTTAATTATAATACACAGTTTCTACCTAAATGCAATCAGAAGTTCACTTCAAAACTCTCCTATAAATATATATTTTATATTTATCTTTTTAAATAAATATATTTTTATATATGTTTTTTCTGTCTTGAGATACTTAGTCAAACAGAACTCTAAGTTTTTTTTTTTAATGCATTTGAGTTTGAATGGGTTTTGAATAACATAATAAGAAGCTCTCTCCTATAATATTATAATTAAGAAAATTGTAATTATTAAAACTTAGAGAAATATCCAATACAAATCACTAGACAGCAAACGAGAGGCTGCCAATTTCTTTATTAGAAAAACTCTCGACTGTTTTATAGCTACATATTTGATATTTAATTCTTGTTTGTAGCCATTTATTATTCCCTCTCTTTTTTAATCAAAATATTATTCTGTGGTGGTGAATGGTGATGGGTGATTTTATGGTGAAATATTTGGACTTTGAGAAATAAAACGCGAAAAAGTTTCTAATTCTTTAATAAAAACGTGAAGTGTACACAACCTATTATATAATTAAATATGCGTTCGTTCATGTATCATTCTTTTTATGTATAATTTGAGAATCATATATCAATTGAACAACAGCTCATTATGACTTACTCTTAGAAACATTAACTCTCTTGCAAGTTTTGAGATCATATCATCACATTTGGGGAAACTCGAGAACCTTGACCTGAGCTCTAATAATATATTCAATGACAGCATTTTATCACATCTGCGTGGATTTTCTTCTCTCAAGTCTTTAAATTTATCAGGCAAGATGTTGCTAGGATCGACGACTGTCAATGGTAAAGTTGTGAATATCTCTTGGCATCATTTTTAAATTTATCAGGCAATATGTTGCTATTATTTACTTCATTTTTTAACAATACCTTTTGAAATCTCACTATTCAATATCAGTTCTTTATCACTTAATTTCACTACTTTCTTGATTGCCTGTTTTCAATTCTACACATCATAGGTTTAAGGAAGCTGGAATTCCTGCAGTCATTGCCATCCCTGAAGACCCTATCTCTCAAGGATACTAATTTAAGTCAAGGTTAATCATAGTTTAGTTTCTTAAAATCTTAATTAATAATATTGAATGGAATGGCTATCCTGTACCACCACTATTTTCATCATATCTTTTTTCTTCTTCTTTCTTTTTCACAGGGACTTTCTTCAATTCTAGCACCCTTGAAGAATTGCATCTAGATCGTTCTTCTCTCCCAATAAACTTTCTCCAGAACGTTGGAGCATTGCCTGCTCTTAAAGTTTTTTCTGTTGGTGGATGTGACCTCCATGGCACCCTACCCGCTCAAGGTAAATTAACAACTCTCCATCCGCCTACAATTACATCATCAACACTATTTTCATCATATCTTTTTTCTTCTTTTTTCTTTTTCACAGGGACTTTCTTCAATTCTAGCACCCTTGAAGAATTGTATCTAGATCTTACTTCTCTCCCAATAAACTTTCTCCGGAACATTGGAGCATTACCTGCTCTTAAAGTTTTGTCTGTTGCTTGATGTGACCTCCATGGCACCCTACCCGCCCAAGGTAAATTAACAACTCTCCATCTGCCTATAATTACATCATCAACAAAAGATTCTTTCAACACTATTTTGACTGTTTCGAGATACATTGTACAGGTTGGTGTGAATTGAAGAATCTGAAGCAGTTAGATCTCTCTGGAAATAATTTAGGAGGTTCACTTCCATATTGTTTGGGAAACTTGTCATCTCTACAACTATTAGATGTTTATGAAAACCAATTTACTGGAAATATTGCCTCTGGTCCCCTTACCAACCTCATATCCCTTGAATTCCTCTCATTATCAAATAACCTCTTTGAAGTTCCCACTTCAATGAAGCCTTTTTTGAACCACTCAAGCCTCAAGTTCTTCTCTAGTGAGAACAACAGACTAGTAATAGAACCTGCTGCCTTTGATAATTTGATTCCAAAGTTCCAACTAGTCTTTTTCCGCTTGTCAAGTAGGCCAACATCAGAAGCACTCAATGTAGATATTCCTGACTTCCTCTATTACCAATACGACTTAATAACCCTTGATCTCTCCCACAACAACATCACCGGAATGTTTCCTTCGTGGTTGCTTAAGAACAATACACGATTGGAGCAACTATATATGAGCGAGAACTCCTTTGTTGGTACTTTGTCATTGCCAGATGACTCATATCCAAATATGATCGAATTAGATATATCCAACAACAACATGAACGGTCAAATTCCAAAAGATATTTGTTTGATCTTTCCAAATCTATGGACCTTAAGGATGGCTAAGAATGGATTCACAGGTTGTATTCCTTCTTGTTTAGGAAATATTAGCTCTCTTTCATTTTTAGATTTATCTAACAATCAATTATCCACAGTAAAACTAGGACAACTAACAACATTATCGTTTCTCAACCTGTCAAACAACAATTTGGGTGGTAACAACTTTTGGGGTCAGATATCAGATTTTCCATTATATGGGTGGAAAATGTGGATTGTATTGGATTTGAGTTACAATCAATTTTCAGGCATGCTTCCAAGGTGGTTCGTCAATTCTACGGACCTTAGACTAATTAATTTGTCCAAAAATCATTTTAAGGGTCCGATCCATAGAGACTTTTGTAAGCTTGGCCAACTTGTATATTTGGACCTTTCTGAGAACAACTTGTCTGGATATATACCATCTTGTTTCAGTTCAACATCTCTAACCTATGTGCATCTATCCAAAAATAGATTGAGCGGTCCATTAACATATGGATTTTATAACAGCTCTTCCCTAGTTACGATGGATCTTCGAGATAACAACTTCACCGGCTCCATTCCAAATTGGATTGGCAATCTTTCATCACTGAGTGTTCTTCTTCTGAGGGCTAATCACTTTGATGGTGAGCTCCCTGTTCAGTTATGCTTGTTAGAACAATTAAGCATTTTGGATGTTTCAAAAAACCAGCTCTCTGGTCCAATACCATCATGTTTGGGCAATCTTACTTTCATGGAAAGTTACCAGAAAGCGTTCGTGGATCTCAGAGTTGGTTTTGGATCACAGTCCATAGAAAGAGCTTATTATGAAACAATGGGTCCACCACTAGTGGATAGTATGTATAGTTTGGGAAAGGGTTTGTGGCTTAACTTTACAGAAGTGATAGAATTTAGAACTAAAAATATGTATTATGGTTACAAGGGGAATATCCTCAGCTACATGTCTGGTATTGATCTCTCTAATAACAACTTCGTAGAAGCAATCCCACCAGAATTTGGAAACTTAAGTGAGATACTATCATTAAACTTATCACACAACAATCTCACTGGATCTGTCCCTGTAACATTCTCAAACCTAAAGCAGATTGAGAGTTTGGATCTTTCTTACAACAACTTGAATGGTGTCATCCCTCCACAACTTACTGAAGTTACCACACTGGAAGTTTTTAGTGTGGCGCACAATAACTTGTCAGGTAAGACACCCGAGAGAAAATTTCAGTTTGGGACCTTCGATGAAAGTTGTTATGAAGGAAATCCTTTCTTGTGTGGACCTCCATTGCGAAACAATTGTAGTGAGGAAGCAGAGTCTCAGCTAGTGCCTAATGATGAACAAGGAGATGATGGTTTCATAGACATGGACCTTTTCTACATCAGTTTTGGTGTATGTTACACAATTGTGGTGATGACGATTGCAACAGTTCTCTACATCAATCCATATTGGCGACGCAGGTGGTTGTACTTCATTGAAGGCTGCATAGATACTTGCTACTATTTTGTGGTGGCTAGTTTTCGCAAGTTCTCCAACTTCAGAAGGTGAATTTGTTACTAGGGAGACGGTCATTCCTAGTTTGTCATGATTGTTTGTTTAGCTATTGGGTGCTTAATTTTGTAGTGTATTGTCCCTACATCAAATATATAAGTCGGACTTCTCATTCCTGAACCATTAGGAAGGGAGCTGATTTGGATTGGTCATTGACTATTTGTCCTGTATGTCTAGCTATTGGGTTCTTCATTTGTAGTGTACTGTCTCTAAGCTCAACCTTTCTATTTGAATAGTTATTTGGGCTAAATATATAAGCTGGACTTGTCATTCCTAAATCATTAGAAAAGGAACTGATTTGGATTGGTCATTGACTCGGCTGTGATTACTCTTTCAACTCTCAAGACTTGTCTGAAAATAAATTGCCAAAACCACTACTAAGTAGAAACAAAATATTCTATGCATGTGAGCAACACTTACATCTGCCAATGTTTCAAGGGCGACCCCACCTTAGTTATTCAGTCAAAGCATTGAAATTGGAGCAAGAAGATCCACCTCAGTTATTCAATCAAAGCTTGGAGTGGTCGCAGATTGAGGCTGCCTGTCGAAACCCTGAAGATTTGCCCGCAGCATGTAGGAATCAAACCAAAGCCCCTTTTAAGAAAATTTAATCTGCCTGTCGAAACGCTGAAGATTCGCCCTCATAAAAATCTGCCTTGTGTTTAAAAAAACACCTCCCTTCTGTTTCCTCAACATTTCAAGTCATGTTTGATGCCCCAGGCAGGAAAAAGGACAAAATTTTAGAAGAGATGATTCAACATGACAAGTTCAAATATTTTGGCTTGGATTTGTAGTAAGTCCTGTGAAATTTTTGCTACAATATCATTCTCTTCCCCCTTTTCTTTTCTTAAAATCTCTCGTCCCGCATCATCATAATTGGTTGTGACATAGAAACCCCAGATAAAGATGAAAGAGAACCATACTGCAAGCTTGACATATTGTTCTGCTGCATTTTTGGTATAGAACCTTGCACATTCATTGATTGCAACTAGGTATTCAGTTGATTTTCATGGGACTGCAATAGAGGAACTGGAGACTGGGATTGCTGCATAGGTTGCACATGAGGCTGGGGAAGTTGTCCTAGCTATAGATTAGGAATTGGCTTCCTGAATCTGCTTGGGTTCAGAAAACTTACAATATGCTTCTCATTGGAACCCAATTTCTCCTTGAAACTAGGTGTGATGTTGTTTTTTGAGACCTGTAAGAATGTTATCAAGCGCTCCAACATGGCCTTGAATACCTCCATCTTTTCAAGTTGTTCTGACTTCGGTTGTTGCGGATGAGAGTCAAGCTGAAAAGCAAAGTTAACATACACGAGAATTAAAAATTGCATTGATCCTTTGTAGCAAAACATTAGTGAAAAAAAATGTTTCTATTCCAATTCTTCTATGTCGATGCATGGTTGTGGGGGCGGTTGGGGCAAGGGGTAGGTGATTAGTGCAGATGATACAGTGACAGGCAATGCTGATGATGAAAACAAATTAATACAAAAGCTCAACATGGGGAAAATGCAGATAATCATGCATGGACAGATAATCCGGAAGAAATTGCAGAGACAATTTACCTTGTAACACCGTCAAATGTCATGAAATCTCAAACATTTCTTTACTAATGTCAAGTATGAAATAGTATGTCTAAGATTATGGGATTTTTTTTTTTTTGAAATTTCGGCAAAGTTTCTTTTGTTTTCTGATATTACCAAGTTATCGACTAGACTTCATTCAATCACAATACTCAAAACTTCCACTTTGATCCAACCATCCTGGATCATGTACCATCTCATCAAATAATATTTCACACAACTATACTTCATTGTATTTTCTCAATCTTACATCATCAACAAATAACACATTAACTACAAACAATTAGAAACTCAAAAGATTCATATTGAACTAATTATTACATTAACATGCATCCATCTTTTAAACATGCATGATTATAATTACTAAATATTCTTTTTGAATAGTTTAATAATATTAGTTCCTTACTCATACATTTTAAATGTACAAGTACCAAAAGCAAACATCTTCTTGATAAATATTTTACAATCTACATATAATACAAATTACATATAAAGCAAATATATTACATCCCACAAAATAAACAGATTAAAACACAGAGCCCATATTTAATGCTCCGCATCACCTCGTGAAAAACCTGTATACATAACATTAATAAAAAATAAGAAAGATAATACATTAAAGATGATAAAGCTATTATGTTCACAAGTCTTTAAAATATATCAAATTATCTTTCATCACCAACTTACTATATATCAACATTAATAACCCATTCATAATTTATTAATCCTATACTTATAGGACCTCTGTAACCAACACTTATTGCTTAATTTTTAATTTGGTAATTCATAATTTTACCTCAAACCCGGCTAACCCTTTTAAATAGCCAACAATCAACCCGGTAATTCCATACGAATTACCCAACATCCGGCTATTCTCTATCAATAGTCAATCTAACCGGTAATTCCATACGAATTACCCAACATCCGGCTATTCTCTATCAACAGCCAATACCAACCGGTAATTCATACTAACCAACCGGTAATTCCATACTAACTGGTAATTATATACTAACCGGTAATTCATACTAACTACCCGACATCCCAATTATAATACCAACAGTTTCTTCATCTACTTCTTCCATACCAACATGTCATAAACAACTCATAACTAATAATGAAACTTGAAATTTTAAAAGAAAGTGATGAATCACTTACCGTATGCTCGTGATGGCCCAGCTCCTCCTGCCTGATGCCCTGCTCCCGGTACAACTCCTGAATCAATCAGATTGCACTACATTATTAATCCATTATCATATCTCCTACGTGTCTAAATTTGAAGCACGTAATAATATTTTTTATTTAATTGGGGTTTACACCAAAATTTTCATTCATTTGTCACCTCATTTTCAACATATAGTTTTAATCAATTTTCTTCTTTTAACTCACTTAAAGAATTCTCCCATGAACTTTTCCTACCATTTATTTATTCCTTCTTTTCACCTTCTTATGATGTTTCTTCACTTGTTCATATTTTGAATACTTCAAATAAGATAAAGAACATCATTTCTCAAACATAAAACAATCAAAACCTCATTCCTATATTTCCTCATCCTTAATTACAAGTTCTTTTCTTCAAAATTATTCAATTTATTTCTTAATTACTACTTACATTCACTATTTCTATACTATTCAACCTCAATTCCATCATGTTTACTATTTTTCTCAAAATCCTCAAATTCTCATAAGAACCCTAATTAAAAAAAATCAAGATTATAAGAAATTAAATCAAATTTAATTGTCATTGTTTGATAACTTACTCAAATAAACCCAAAAACACTTCATTCAAGTAAGAATCTAAACTTTTCATGCTTATCGATCGAAGTTCTTCCAACTTTTCTTCTCCTTCTAGTGTGGTCAGCCCTCCTCACCTTTCTTATATCTTCCTTCACTTGATTCTTCCTTAATTTAATGTTCCAAGTCTTTCAAACTTACAAGTTTCAAAGCTCTATCTCACTTTTTCTTGTTTTTCTCTTAACTTCTCACGTTCTTCTCTTATTTTCTTTTTTTTTCTTTTCACATTTGTTATTGCCAGTTGGCAGTTCATAACAGAAAAGGGGCTGCCTTGTATTATTTTTAATGGCAAATTAACATTTTACCCTTAATGAGTCTTTTTGCTTCCATTTGACGGTCTTTATTCTTTGATAGCACTACCAATCTCCGTTCGTCCTAAAATTTTAAACAGATTTTATTCAATATATTTTAAGGTTCGTCATAAAATTGCAGCCCAATCTGATGGTCGGATTTAAAATTACGTCCAATAATGTAAAACTAGTCAAATTGTGATTTTTCGTCAAATTGCTGAATTTCTCTAAAAATTCTGAAATTTTAACCCAAGCTAAAGAATCATATTAGAAGGCTCCACGCAAATTTTCAGAATTTTGTGATAACCCGGTTGAGAGTTACAAAATGTTTTCTTTTTGTTTTACATGAAACTAGTCAATTTATAATTTTTCGCCCAGAGGTTTTACATACCTGCTATAACTTGGCAGCAATTCTCTGGTACATTTCATTTATTTTAGGGAAATATGTCTCCTTCATGACTTTGATCTAGGAAGAACAAATAACCAGCAAAACATTATCGGTCATATGCTTGATTTCTTCAGGTGCCAATCAGAAAGAAAGTAACACAAACAAACTTAAGGGAATTGATAAAAATAAAATAATAAAAAAAGGGCAGAGGACAGCATAAATTAGTTGAGATAAAATAGCAATAGCAGAGTGGAATTAATGCTGGAAACTCAAAAGGATGTCGATATTGATGGAATGGAAAGATGCAAAGGGCTGTGTAGGTACACCTTTAGACAAGATTCAGGGATTGGTCAAGTCAATGGATGTCACAACTTTAGCAACGCTTCTTAGCCTTAGATCCTAAGCATGACCCCATGTATCATTATCAACAACCATTCTTATTCCCGTTTTAATACTCTCCTAAGCACACAACGATAGGACTCGTTGGAAATAAATAATAAAATAATAATTCACCACACAACAAATATAGGGGGGAAAATAGAAAGGGAGAGGTTTGCAATAAAAAACTGTCGTGCCAGAACCAAGAAAGCAATCCTCTTGACCTAGAAATCTGAATATTTTTACCTTCATTCATCTTATCAATGATTAATCATTTCTTAGTTGCTGCAATCATGGAACTTACAATGCTTCCTAACTAATCCCAACCATAGCTGAATAAAATTCCTTGGACCAATCCCAGGAGACCTTTTTCCATCGAAATCTTGCAAGACTATGGCATACATGAACTCCATCTAATGAACAGTAAATCACAGAAATTACCTTCTGATAGATCTCCTCTTGCCAATCAGCGCCTTTTGCATGTCCAGTCTGTGCTGTAGAATCTAGGGATGCTACAAAAATTTCAATGCAGGCAACAAAAAATTAGAATTCATGTATTTTTGTGTCTTTTCCATATACAAGGGTATTTCTGTAATTTTCACTCTTGCTGAAAATTATGGAATACTGCAAGTCTCAGTTTTATTTTCCATTTAGTATTTTATTATCCCAAAGTATAGCGAGCTTCATTAGGTTTTTCCTATTCTAGATAGGACTATTAGTATTTTCCTACAGAGGAATACAAGTCCTTTTCGGACTAGGAGTACTAGGAACTCCATCTAAACATTATGTAATCATTCAAACTGACGGACAGACCCTATAAATCCAGAATGAGAGGTGAACAGCTGGTGCAATGCACTGGAGGGTATGATGCGGTAACAGATGCGTGTGTGATTGCAATGGTTTCAATAGCAGTGGCATTTCTAATGCCATAAGTGGCAACAGTGGCACATAAAGCTACCAAAAAAAGCATTACCTAGCATGTCTCTGAGAATTGGCAAACATAGTGGAGGGATTCCCTTGTCCCATTGAATTCCCCACTGAGTTCTGTGAAACACCGGGGATGCTCTGCATGTTAGGATCCTGGACAACAGTGTTGGGGATAGTCTGGGTTACACCGGAGACAAGAGGCGGTGCCGCTTGTAAACCAGCAGAACTTTGAACTCCATTAGATGCCATGCAATTCTGCATGTTCTGTGATAACAACTGCTGGCATGCTTGAGACTGATCGGTGGACAATAGGATAGGGAGAAACAGCCCATGATTCTGAACTTGAGGGGGCATACTATGGGATGCTGTTCAAGATAAAAGGCAAAAAGGAAAACCTGTCAGAAAAAAAGAAGGCACTGAACAAGGAAGACAAATGAAACATCGGCAGTTCACACATAAAGTTATGAGCGAAAGAAATAGGATGGATTTGATTCAAAGCATAAAAGTGTTGTCTGACAATTTTCAGGGTTGGGGGAAGAAGAGGCGGCTGAAAACAAAAATAATATGACAATTTTCAGGGTGGGTGAAAGAAAAGGAGGAGGCAGAAAACAAAAATAATCAGTAATTTTCTTGCCTAACATTCATCGATTACTCAACTTTTTGATTAAAGCATGCCATACACATAGCAATATGCTGCAATAAAATGCAAAAAAGTTTGATAACAATGCGACAAACAAAACAAAAGGTAAGATGTTTAGAAATTCAATGCTCGGCAGCATTATTATATATGAAAAAAGGATCCAATACTTTCTCTCAGAAGAAAAGCAAGAAAGTGACGTCTTACATCCTAAGCAGGAAAATCTTTAAAATCTACCATCTCAAGCATAAAATATAAAATAGTCATGTATTACAGTCCTTGTTCCTTAACAAGTTAAGGATGAAACACTTCACATGCATTACAGAATTAGCATCGTGGAGGTGATCATGAGATTTTTCCAGCAAGGCGAAATACATAGCAATATGCAGCAATAAAATGTAAAAGAGTTTGATAACAATGCGAAAACAAAAACAAAAGGTAAGATGTTTAGAAATTCAATGCTTGGCTGCATTATTACATTCTGGATCCATGGGGGCAGTGGGCATGGCGTTTTGAGACCTGATCTCCATCGAAAGAATCTCCAGTGATATTTTACGCAGATAATCAGACTGAAATCAGATATCAATAACAAAACACTAGCTCTCAGAGCAATCCATGTTACAAGAGAAGGGGGGAAATGGATATATGCTCTTTCATTTCATCTTCTGTGAGGATATACTTCTGTTTCCTCTATTTTAATTTAATTATTTATGTATTGATTCACTATTTGCTTTTTGCACACTTCCCCTATACATGAACTTGTTCACTCTAAATAAAGCACTTGTCAAGAGAATTAACAAAAAGATGCGAACTCCCAATCAGCCTTGCATCCAGAATGAACGGTGAGGAAGTGTAGGCACAGTACACACACATTTGTACATGCATAAATGCGTGTGTATATTCATGTCTAGAGATTATCGTAATTATCGAACCTCGCATTAGGCAAATACCTGATTGGTGGCGGTAGTATAAATCTTTTCCTCAAGCCGTATAGCAATTTTCTTGAGTTCTTGTAATCCCTCCTGACCAGAAAATAGAAGATGCCTCTTTAATGTCTCCATTCTACACATGTAAATCATTACGTTTCATTTTTAATGACCAGGAAAGTATAGAGAAGTTAGTAGCAGTGAACAAGAACCCTGAACTTATAAACCACATCAATATCAGAAATGTGTGGAATCATTAGCAAAAAGTAAAAAAAAATAATGACATAAACAAGTGTCATTATATGATCCTTTCAATTTATGAAAATGCAATGAGTTAACCTTATCTCACACTGCAATATATACTCTACAGTATTCATTGGCCACTGCAAGCGCCAGCAGTAGCTGCCTATATGATTTTGAATGTAGAGAGGTCAACAAAACATTCAACTTTATGCTGAGAAACTAGGAAACCATACACCATTGTGGCTAATTGATTTTTGTCTGATGCTTTTCTACTTTAAGATCACTATCATTTCAACCCTGTAGAAGTTAAAACAAATAGAAGGCCCAAATCCAACACCATTCATTTAAGTTCAGTTAAAACTCGAAACACGTATGCTCATAGCAATAGATTAACCTTGAAATTTAAAGCGGAACAAGCTTCATGCAGCCATCCTAGGACAGTGGGCCAACCAAAAAGAAAAAAAAATCATATTGCAAGTAAAAATAGACCCTAAAAAGAAAGTCAAGAACGACAAGAAGAGTAAAAGCACATCAGGATCATGAAAAATGGAATATCAGTTTATTCAGACTTGAATAGATTTATAAAGAACTTTCGTCTAATATCATGTACTTTATTAAAGAATTCAGCCAAATATGAATGCATAACAAATATACACAACCATTCAGGACAAGGTGCAAGGATCTGAATCTTCTTGGTGCTTCTAAACCAAAGAAGCATTCCCTTCTAAGCAAATACTTATTATCAAACCCCCCCCCCCCCCTTCCCCTCATGTTCTTGTTATTTATGTATATATTTACTTCTCTGAAAGAATAAATATTGTAGGGAGCAAGCGTAAATAGAACGAGGAAAAAAACCACATCCCCAAAAGAATAAAGAAATAACAGGAAAACAAAACAAAGTCATAAACGAGGCTTTTCAATCCCCAATGAATATCAGCAGACTAAATACCACAGCAAAAATAGAAGATGAGGAGGCCAGAAACACTAAACCATCCGAAAGAGATTGTCTAGGATGTTTTAATCTAGAAAACAGAAGAAGAAAACAACGAGCATTAACAATGAATATTTCATGTTATCATCAACTCTAAAGAGCAGACTGATAAGAATCAACTTAACAAATTTACAGGAACATTTTTCTTTGAATAGACAACACAATAACCCTAACCATACTTGTCATAACTCATTTTTGGGTCACTCCCAAATTTTTTTCCTTTTCTTCAAAAAAAAAAAAAACTGCTCGGTGCCGTTTTGAACGGCACTGTGCAGCTTCTTCTCCCCTGCAAATGCAGAGACAGGGGAGAAGAAGATTTTTGAAATCTTTTTCCCGCTCACCTTCCCCTTCTCTCTTCCCTCTCACTTGCCCACAAAACCTGGACACAAGCCACATCCCATACCATGCCACCATTAATGCAAGCCATGACCGGCCACCCTACCCTATGCCAAGACATGGGCAGGATAGCCACCTTACCCTGCGCCATGACACTGGTAAGGTGCCCCTCTCTTCCTGCGGCTATAAATACAGAGAAGGGAGAAGACAAAGGGGGAGGGAGAACAGAAAAGAGGGGGGAGAGTTTATTTGAGAGGAGAGGAGCTCGGGCAAAACACAAGAAAAAGGAAGAGAAGGGGGAAAGGAGAGCGAAAGAGCAAGACCGAAGAGGGAGGAGAAGAGCCACCGTTGCACCTCCACCAGCGCCTCCATCGCTCCTCCCAGCCACCACCGACAGCACCATCATCGTCCAAAAATAGAGGAAGAGCAGTGATAGAGAGTGAAGCGAGACGAGAGAAGGGAGAAAGGAATAGAAAACAGAGACTGCGGTCTCTGCACAGAGAAGAAGAAGAACCGTCCTCACCCCCTGGGCACCACCGCTGTGCTTCCTCTCCACCACCATAACAGCACCGTCATCCTGCCACTATCAACGCTGCCAACGCCAGCAGACTCAGAGAGGGAGAAGAGAAACAGGGCAGAACAGAGAGGGAAAAAAAACAGAGACCGCGGGCTCTGCACAGAGGAGGAGAAGAAAAGACAGCAGCGCCACCACCTGGAATCATCGTCATTTCTCCTCCCAGCCGCTGCCCCGACCACCTTCCACTACCGCTAGACCATAAACGGGGAAGAACAGAACAAACGAGGGGGAGGGGCAGAGATAGCAGAAGGCAGCAAGAAGAAGAAAAAAAAAACTGTAACAGCAGCCGCCGCCTACACCACCACCCCTGCCGCATCCTCTGCCGCCAGCGTTGCCACCGCTCCAGGTAACTTTCTCCCCTCCCCTGTCGTTTTTCGCTTCAGCTTCATTTGCATGCAGAACGTTTACGTTCTGCAGCAAATGAAGATTAATTAGCACAGTAACTGGCTAATTATAGTTTGCTGGTTACTGTGCGCAGCACAGTAACCAGCCCCTTTTATTTGTTACGGGCTGGCACATCAGCCCAGCCCACGCGGTTGGGCTGAGTCCAGCCCACAGTATATGGGCCGGGTCAGGCCCAGCCCAGGATGGTTGGGCCAGATCCGGCCCAGTTTTTTTATTTTATTATTTTTTTTGTTAAAAGAAAATTTCAAAAATATTTGTTTGTAATTTTACAAGTTTCCAGCGTATTTTTTATGTCATTTTGATTAATATCAAGCAATACTTTTTTTATGTTGCTAAAAATACAAAATCCGATATTAAAATACCTGGTTTTCGTCAAAACTTCCAAAATAAAAAAAAAACTTTGTTTTGAAAAAATGTTTTTGTGCATACGGTCAAGTGTCTCAAAGCTAAAAAAATCATATTGTGTTTTTCATACAAAAAAAAAAACAATGTTTTAGCATGCATTTTGGCTTTGATAACCAGTTTATTAGAGTCAAGAGAACATTGGCCAAAATTTAAAAAACAACAAAAATTTTATTTTGTTTGTCTTTTAGTATCCGGGGTACGATATTATACGTAATACATATTTCGGATATTAAATGTTTTTCCAACGTTAGAACGGTTAGGTTCTACCCCATTAAAGATAAGAACCTCCTTATTGAGAAGGGTTTTTCTTGAATCTTAGATAGACAGGACCAACAAGTAGAAAACATGACCAAACCTTAGATTTTGATCAGACAAATAAAACAATGCAGCTTACCTTAGGTAGGGTGTATTTGGGGTGCTAATACCTTCCCTTTACGCAACCAGTCTCCGTACCTGATCTTTGAGACCAGTTAGGGTTCCTAGTGACCATAATACTAGGTGGCGACTCCCATTCCATTTTTTCCACTGATAAAAGACAAGAATCCCTTGTCTTCCCATATTTGCCAAATAGATACACACACAATTGAGTGTGGAGGACAATCGCCGCAACGCCGCACACGTGCGACAATACTAAATGCTCCACCCATAGTAGAATCGGCTGATTGCGCCTTTCTTCGAGTTGCATTCACGAGCAGCGATTTCATCGATCCGATTATATATCTTTTTAATTTACTAATTAAAATCAAATTTCTCTCTGGATAAGAATTTCAGTTAAATAAATGAAAACACAGACGTAAATTTTAAAAATAAAAAACATGATAGAAAAGGAAGCACCTAGGGGAGATTTGAAGCCTCATTGGTTGAGGTGGCGGCGGAGGCGGCGGTTTCCTAGAGCGGAGGAGGGAAAGAGAGAGAGCTCAGGTGGGGAGAGGTGAGGAATGTCGAACCAAAGTGAACAGAGCTTGACAGATGACTTTATTCTTTTCCAGATTCGCTAACAAACTAAAAGAATTGTATTCTTGTGCTGCTTCACTGTTCATATATTTATGAGAGTGCTCATTAAAACATGGTGCATTATGTGTGAATCCTGTGGCTTCACAATCTTTATCGCGCTCCCTCTCTGTTTTTCGCGTTTCTTCTCGCGCGGTGGGTGTTCCCGCGCTTTCTTCTCGGCTGCTGAGGTTCCCTGGCGCCTTTTCATCGACTTTGTCTGGTGCATGTTCAGATTGAGGCGGTTTGGCTGGTGCTAGGTGCGCGAGGAGATGTCAGCCGACGGGTAATCACCTGCATCGGCTGGGATGGCTTCATTGAAGCTGTCCTCTTGTTCTGTGGCGGGCCTTCTCATTAACTGAGACAATTCTAATTTGTTTTTGTTAATGAATTTTTTTTTTCTAACTGAGACATGGTTTTTTTTTTTATAAACTCTTTTCTATTATATTTTTTTTATCAAAGGTTCACTTTTATTATTGGTTGTAATATCAAAAATAAAATATTAAATAAATCACGAAATAATATTCTAATTACACTACTAACACTAAAGAATTTTTATTTCTGTTATATTAAAGAATTGATCATTATCTCAATGTAATTTTTATTTCCGTTATTGATTTATATACATGTTTTATGTTATGTGAAAACTTAACTATTATAGTAAAAATAAGGTGTTCTAACAATCTTAAAACAATTTATTTTCTAAAATGTGTGTGTTTGTGTGTATGTGTGTATGATGATCCGGTTATATATGTAATAGATAATCTATCAAGAACAAATTGATTATATGTTGACATGGATAAAAAAAAAATAGTTTAATTTTAGTAGGAAAAGTAAAGTGTATATATCTTCTATTAAATTCCATAACTATGTTAAATTCCTTGTTGTATGTTATTTGTGTACTTGTTGCATTGATTATACGGAGAAATAAATTTTATGTTGCATGGTATTTTCCTTTGTTGTTGTGTTGATATGAAAAAAAATAGAAGATTGGGGAAAAAAAAGTTGCATTAATATAAATATAATCCGAAGGATACAATTAATTTTTTATAGGCTCGGCGTGAATACTAAAGCATAAAAGAGAGAAAAGATGGGGAGGAAAAAAAAACCTTTGATGCTACCGAACCGACAACACACACCACACCATCAACTACACCTTCACATTACATGTTGAACTATCACACGTCTCCTTAATGAAGTGGTGGCCTATCATGTGCTAGCCTATCGTGTGTTGGCACGTGCATAGCACATGTCAGCTTTTTTTATTGATTAATTAATATTTCAATACTTTAAATTACTAAATCACTTCTAAGAGCATCTAAATATTACAAAAAAAAAAAGCTATATTGCAAGGATGAAAACGTTATCCCAAGCCAGCTTTAGATTTTTTTTTTTATTCCAAGGTTAACTTTATTATTTTACAATACACAAAAAATGGAAAAGACTAAAAAATGCCTCTTGTCAAGGTCAATATTTTTGAACTCTCAAGGTTATTAACGTCATTTTACTGTGTAAATAGAATAGACAAAAATAGACCCTAAACAAAACGTCAATTGTTTTTTTGCTTGCAAGGGCAACAATTTAGTTTTAGTGTGCGAAAAAGAAGTAAACCTATTAAATTTTCCTCAATCAATTTACAAATAATCTTTAAATCACTTAAAAAAGATAACCTTACCTCGTTAGCAAGTCAATTGTTTTGTGTAGAGAAGGGCAAAAGGTAAATATATTGTGCTAATCCATGATGTTTTACCTCATAATCTATAATGAATCACTTGAATCATTGATTGTTTTAAGGGTTTTTTTATATATAATTCTACTTTCTTTTAGTTCATGTTTAGATTTTTAGCATGCATTTTGAAACCAAATCTCTTTTCTCTTGCACATATATAATTGTTTGTAAAATATATTTTTTTCACATTTGACAATGCTTTTGCGCTAAAAAAATTAGGATAGTAGGTAATGTGGGTCACTTGTCTAGTTACGTACTATAATAGTGTTTCATTTTTATATGAACAGTGAAACACTTTATTTTTAAAATTTTTTTTTATTTGGTTTTTTTTTACAAATTAGTCCTTAT
>Ga0325405_1003062_pt1 | contig 17244 bp, 7 predicted proteins | sample PopdelMetagenome_21_FD_205663 | JGI IMG/M metagenome (GOLD analysis project Ga0325405, IMG submission 205663) | Populus deltoides microbial communities from Bellville, Georgia, United States - Xylem-Control-R2 | ecosystem: Host-associated > Plants > Phyllosphere > Stem > Wood/Secondary xylem...
TTCGTGTTAGAGAAAAATGCATAACTGCTAGTCGATAAATGGCTTAAGAGTTTGCGTATTTCGGTGGACATGCATCGAACATATCAAGGCTGGTTAATATAGAGGACTGCAGATTGTATGGAATGAAGAGTCATGACTGCCACATGTTTATGCAAACACTCATACCATTAGCTTTTCGTGATTCGTTGCCAAAGGGAATATGGGATGCACTCACAAAGATCAATCATTTCTTCAGAGATATATGCTCCAGCAAGTTGAATGTTGATCATATTCAGAGGCTTCAAATGAATATTATCGACACACTATGCAAACTTGAGATGATATTCCCTCCATCATTTTTTGACTCAATGGAGCATCTCCCTATACATCTACCGTTTAAGGCAAAAGCTGGAGGACCGGTCCAATATAGATGGATGTACCCATTTGAATGGTTAGATATTATAGTTGCAATGTAATTCATATATAAAAGTATTTTCTATGTTTTTCTTAATTGAAAATACTTGATTAATTCAATGCAGGTACTTGTTTAATCTCAAGAAAAAGGTTAAGAACAAGGCACATGTTGAGGCTTCGATATGTAAGGCCTATATTGTTGAGGACATCTCAACATTTATCTCGTACTATTTTGAACCTCATCTGAGAACGAGAATCAATCGCGTTCCATAGCATGATGATGGCGGTGAAGTGCCTTCCAGTGGGAACTTGTCAATATTCTCCAATACTGGACGATCCACACCTAAAAATGTCGTAAGAGGAAGATATTTGTCAGAAATAGAGTTCAAACAAGCACACAACTATGTTCTATTTAACTGTGATGAGTTGAGACCTTTTATTCAGTAACTTTATATATGTGTAATACTAATTAAACTTTGTGAGTAATATACTGTTAATTATTTATTGTAATATCATATACTTATTATCACTTGCAGGCAACATCGACAATATTTGCTCTCCAATAACTCACAGCTGACCGAATCCCAGATCTTTCAATTACAAGATGAACAATTTGCCACGTGGTTCAGAACACATGTAAGCACTATCACAAACTCATTCTAACTTGCAAAATTACTGTATGTATGCATGTCATTACGAGATTCTCATTCATTTACTGTTTATTGATGTACATTACATACAAGGTTTATCAAATGGGAAGGAGTGCGCCCAAGTCATTGTCTTCACTAAGCTTGGGGCCTGAAAGACAATGTAAGTGCTACAACAGGTATTTTGTCAATGGATATTTTTTCCATACCGAAGAATATGGGCAAGGAAGAAAGACATACTGACAGAGGAATCAGAGTTGATCCGCATTATGGTTTGGTCGAAATCAACTCAAAAGCTACACTCCGCAACATAAACGATGTCTTTGTTTTCGCAAAGCAATGTCAACAAGTTTATTACAAATACACCCCTTCATTTAGAAAGGATCGATCAAGAGTGGATTGGTCGTCCGTTTTAAAAACGAAACCCCGGGGTCGTATCGAGGTTGTTCAAGATGAGAACGAAGACACAAGTGTGTGAGATGAAGTCTTTCAAGTTAGTGAGTTGGTTGAACCATATCGAGTTGCTCCTTCGATTAAATTCGAAGAAAATTCAAATTTTCATGTTTTCGATGATAGTCTTATTGATGTTGACGCAGAGGAGTTGAATGTTGTTTTGAGCTCTAGCAGACAAGCAAATGTCGATGAAGAAGATGATATCCATATTGAAGATTGCGATGAAGGTGATGACAATTCAATTGATGATAAAGAACAAGAAAATTCTGACTAACAATCAAAATGAAGCCTTGTGTAAAACCCTTTTTTTCATGTAATTTAGATTATGGAGATGATTTATTTTGTAACATGAAATATTAATACTTGAAATAATTACTTGAAATGCCACAATCACGAAATAATTACTCGAAATAATTATAGATCATGGATGATATATTTTGTAACATGAAATAATTACTTGAAATGCCACAATCACCGATGTCAATACCGACAGAATAAGTCCGTCGGCATTTCATAGAAAGTTCAAAAATAATTACTTGAAATGCCACAATCACTGGCGCCCATACCAACGGATTAAGTCCGTCGGCATTTCACAGAGAGTTCAAAAATAATTACTTGAAATGCCACAATCATCGACGTCTCTACTGATGGATATAAGTCCATCTGTAAATTGTCGACGGGTCAATTTTACCGACAAAATTACGGACGGACTGCGCGAATTCCAAAGTGTTGTGCATTAAATGCATCTCTGACCGCGTTATCTTGCCGACGGACCACGAAAAATATGGAGGGTCATTAAAAATTTTAGGGCAAAATTCAAAGATTACTGATGGATTTTTGACACTTCACCGACAGAATAAATCAAAATAATAATTAATTTTATATCCGTCGGGAAATCCGTCGGTAAAACTGCCATATAAGTTCCAGCAATCGCCCCTTCAGTTCATTTTTTCTTCTTCTTAGTTTTTCACCTTAAATTTCGATTCTTTACCTCTCCATTCTTCAAAGCTTTCACCTGGAATCTCTAACAATTTTTCTTCTGAATCTTCATCAGTTTAAAAGATATGTGTTTCTTCTATTTTATTTTACTTTAAGGGATTTTTTTTTGCTATGTTTTTTGTTTTGGTGTATTTTTTGTAATGTAGATAAACTATTGAATTCAACACATTATTAAAGTAAGCATATTTCATTTCTAAAGTCTATAGTTTTTTTTTTGAATTTATTGAATATGTTTTATTGTTGTATTGGCATAATTATTATTAGTTAATTTGTTGAATATTTATTGTTAATGCTGAATTTACCGTAGAATTAGTAATTGAATATGTTTGAATAATTATTAATTTTACTCTATTATTGCATGATTTGTGTTTAATTTTTTCCATTTATTTTGATTGTTAGTCTAGAGTTTTTTTTGAATTTATTGTTTTATTGTATTGGCATAATTATTGAATAATTTTTTGAATTGTAATTGTTAATGTTGAATTTACCTTAGTATTAGTAATTGAATATTTTGGAATAATTGTTAATTTTACTTTATTATTGCATGATTTATGTTTAATTTTTTCCATTAATTTTAATTGTTAGTCTAGAGTTTTTTTTATTTATTGAATATATTTTATTATTGTACTGGCATAATTATTGAATAATTTATTGAATTGTAATTCTTAATGTTGAATTTACCTTAGGATTAGTAATTGAATATGTTGGAATACTTAGTATAGATTGAGTCAATTGGTTGTGGCTATTGTTAATATGTACAGGTTTGTGGATTTAGGTAGTATCCAGTATAGGGGAGGTGCTGTTGAATTTTTTTTTAACATTTAAATTTAATTAAATAATTATTTTTATGAAATTGTGTAGATGCGTAGAACAAAAACCAGAGCTGGTTGCTCACGTATGGTCGCAGCTAGTTCGTCTAGCAGCGAGGATGATATTTCCTTAGGTGCCTCTCAAGAAGAGGCACCTACACCACTTGCGCCGTCAATCGATGCTGCCTCTTCCAGCGCTACTTCACAGCGTAGAGGTGGCATGCCTTCGCAGCGGAATCAATTTACTCGCAAGTATGAGGCACAGTGGAAGGACGACCTTTCAATGTAAGTTTGTTAAGGTTTTAGTTTTTTTTTAAAAAAAATTATAACATAATTTATGAAGTAATCACTATTGAATTTATTTCATTTATTTTCAGGTTCACAAACATTGAAGCCGCCCAAGTAATATCATCGGCGTTTAAATCGTCGATGGAGATTCCATTGTTTCAATGGAGTCAGATATCCAAGCATCCTGAATGGATGCCTCAAATCAATGCATGGTTTAAAAGGTTTGAGGTTGGTGTTAATTTATTTTAAATAAATTTTTATTTTTATTTAAAATTAATTATTTATACACAGCACAAATTCTGCTGGGACAATGAGCACAACAATGTTGCGAGGAGGGTGTGGGAAAATCACGCGGCAACTAGGTAACATCGAAAACAGTACAAGATTTTTTTAAGACAAAAATTTAGGTTTTGAAATGTAATTTTTGGTTGCGTGAAGGAGGTTGTGTGATTTTTGGTATGAAGCACAAAAAAGGGCAAACAAAACCGCGAGAGATAGGGGTTTCCAAGGCTGGAATGATGTTACGGTTTGGAGGGATTTCAAACTGATATACATCCCGGAAGATATATGGCCGCACTATCTTGAGCACGTGACATCTGAACGGTTCACATGACGCTCACAGTCCGGTGCTGGCAACCGGAATCGGCCAATTCATGGCTCGGTAACAACGCACACTGGCGGCTCCATTCCGTTTTCTGCACATGCGAAACGGATGGTAAGATTAATTTAAATGAAATATATTGTTAAATTAAGTTGTTGTTATTAAATCTTTTTTTCATTATAGGCTACGTCTCTTGGACATGAACCGAGCCCAATGGAGCTGTTTATGGAGACGCACGTGCGGAGTCAAGACCGTCAAAAGGGAGCGCAACAGTTCGTTGATAACCATGCTCAACATTTCGTGGTATGTTTGTTCAACCATTTTATTTTGTAAGTTATTATGTTTATTGAATTGAATATGATGATTACTTTTTTATTTTATTTTCAGGAGACCTATAATAATCGGTTGAAGGAGAGATATGGGGACGATATTTTGACCCATCCGGAATTCGATCCAGATTTATGGATGGAGGTTGGATCGTCAAGTGGACCCGATAAAAATCGAGTTTACAGGCTCTCCAACACTACGGCTGACAACTTGCGGATGGCCCGTAGTGTTTCAACCGTTGAGAGCTCCCAATCTAAGGAGTTCGTGGCCTTGCAGCAACGCACGGCTCAGCTCACCGAAAGATACGACCACCTATCAGCGGAGGACTCATAACTCAAAGCATCTCATGCACAACAAAGAACGGCTTATGAACAGCTTCATGAAGTGGTGATGAACATGGCAGCACAGAGTGGAACATGTGCGCCTAATCCTTTTTGGTCGTATAACCACCAGCCTCCTCCTCCAGGATCTCCTCCTCCTCCTCCAGCTCCACCTTTATATTAATTTGTAATAAACATTATTTAACTTTAAAATTTTATTTAATATTTTTTTGAAACACATTCAGTTTGTAATGAATATTATTTAACTTTGATTTTTTGTCTTTGATGTTTAATATAAATTTTATCTGCATAATTGGTTTTTATTACCATTAATTTATTTAATTTTATATTATGTATTCTCAATAATTTTTTAAAAAAATTTAGAAAAAACTAATATTACCGACGGAATTAATCCGTCGGTATTTGACAATAGTATTCATCGACGCATTTACAGACGGATATATTCGGTCGGTATTTCAAACACTCACTGACAGACTGAATCCGTCGGCGTTTGACACAATTACCGACGACTTAACAGACGGATATATTTGGTCGGTATTTCAAACACTCATCAAAAAATTTACCGACGGTACGTATCCGTCGGTAAATCACGATATCACCGACGGATGAAAATCCGTCGGTATAGTTAAAGCGGGAAACTATTTTTTTTTACGCGCAAATTCTGTCTGTAAAACCATCGGCAAATGGTTTTTTTATTTTTCCAACCGATATAGCGACGGAATGGAAAATCACTGACGAAAGGAAAGCCAATGGACGTAATCCGTCGCTGAAGACTTCGGTAAATAAATCACCGATGAACTGCTAATCACACACCGACAGAATATTTCCGTCGGTAAAACTGTCAAATCTTGTAGTGATGCTCCATTGAGTTGAAAAAGGATGAAGGGAATATCATCTCATGTTTGCAAATTTTCTAGATGATATTCGTTTCAAGCTTCTCTATATGTTAGGTATGAAACTTGTTAGAGCATATATCTTTAAAAAAGTGATTGATCTCTATTTGTGTATCTCACATCCTTTTTCGCAATAAGTAATGGTAAACAAATGGAAATAATGTTTGCATAAATAGATGACAGTCATAACTCTTCATTCCATAAAATCTGTCATCCTCTATTAGAAAAACGTCGACTCTTAAGCCAGTGGTAGACAATTGTGCATTGAATTTCTTGAAAACGTTGTCTTAGAAATTAGAATTGGGTCATTGAAATTTGACATATACAAGGGATAAGGAAAGGGGATTTGAATTTTGTAGCATTAAATTCGGGTGTCGGTAATTTGTTAGTTAACTTTATTAATTAAAACATGTTGTCATCAATATTTTATATAAATTTCATATAAATAATGAATTATCGTTCTTGGATATATCGAGTTTCATTCGAAGAGTTGTGCATGATGGATTATTGTAATGAAGTTGATGATTTTATTAATTACACAATATCTAATCCAAAAAATATTAGTGGAACCGGTATTAGATATCCATGTAATATGTGTGAAAATAAAAAGTTTCTCGATCTAAATATTATTGCAATGCATCTTTTACAAAAAAGCAATTCATGGAAAATACATGTGTTGGTTTGCACACGGAGAACCATGTTCTTTATAAAACAATGGTTGAAAGGATGGTTGGGTCAACTTCTAATTCTAACAACATGCATGGAGTTATAAATGATAATAGTAATCGTTATAGAAGTATGATTATGGATGCAATGTGAATGAATGAGTGTGATGCAGGTGAATTTTTAATCGTAGATGAAGAACCAAACATAGACGTAGCCATTATAAAATGGGTGCCCAAACCACAATAAACTATCATATGTTGCACAAGTGTTCACCATCGAGTTAAATCATGGGTTGAGGGAGGCCGATTATGACAGAATCGGCGAGAGTCAGGTTTTTTGAACTTTAAAAGATTCTAACAAACTATTATAAGATAAGTGCACAAATCACAGTAAATTATTGGTCGTTGCACATGTGTTCACCATCTATTCAGATCATAGACTCAATGAGGTTGGTTGGAACATAATCATTGAATGTACAACAAGCATTTTACCTAAAGGGAATAGGTTAAAAGAGAACTTTTATGCTACTAAATTCATGATGAAACCCTTTTGGCCTAAGATACTAGAAAATTAGCATGTGTCCAAATTTATACATGTTGTATAACCTTGTAAACCCCCAAATTTCACTAAGTATAAAACATGTGGGCATGTTCGGTGTAAACGTAGAACTAGTAGAGAAATGATTTTTTGTCACATATACAAAACTGAGATAATTATCAATCACTCCTAAGTTACAAATGTTATTCATGTCTTCAAAGACTGTTGAGCACATGACATTATTCATATGATATGTTAGATGAAGTCACGGTACACCCTTCCGATGGTGAAGCCTAAAAGCAATTTAGGAGGTGTTTGGGAGTGAATTTCAACTTATTTCTTGTTAAAATTTGAATTTTTTTGCTTCAATATATTTTTTTTAGTGTTTTTGGATCGTTTTGGTGTGCTAATATTAAAAATGAATTTAAAAAAAATTATTTTAATACTTTTTTAAGCAAAAAAGCACTTTGAAAACTAACCGCTACCACACTCCTAGAGTACCTCCTCAGTTTTTAATGGAACCACAAAACATACAAGTTGGGTTATGTACAAATGAATTCAATCAATTGAGGTCATTTGTTGCACCATATACTTGTTGGTCGGTAATACTCACGATTTACAACTTGCCATCAAATGTGTATGAGGCTGGAGTTCATGTTTTTATTTATGGTCATACCAGCTCCTAATAGTCCAGGTAGGAATATTGATGTTTGTCTTTAACCATTGATTAAGTGATGAGTTGAATCAGTTGTGGTCATCCGGGACTTTAACGTATGAAGTCTCGAGAAAATAAAATTTTTAGATGAAAGCAACTTTGATGTGGACTATCACTAATTTTCCTATGTGTGAGATGATTTCTAGTTGAGCATGCATGAAAAATTAGCATGTCCATACTATATGGAAAATAACAAGGCATCACCTTACAAATAGTGGTAAAACGTCTTTTTTTTTATTGCCATGAAGGTTTTTTCCAACCAATCATAAAATAAAAAAAGAACATAAATGATTTTTTTGTAAGTTGAGTTGAAAGGGATGTTGTACCACCGATTTATTCAGGTCAAGAATTGTATGACGTGGTCTCGTAGTATGAAGGCATTGTGTTTGGCTTTCAATTCAGTAAGCAAAAGTTTTCTAGTTTTAGGGTGGCCCATGATAGGGTAAAACAAAGTATTTTTTTGGAAGCTTTCTTATTGGAAGACTAATCTTCTCTGTTATAATCTGGTTGTCATGCATATCGAAAAGAATATATTTGAAAATATTTTTAAAATAAATGCTAATTAAATTCTCCATTCTGTATTATTTTTAACATATTTCAAAACCCACCTCTTACTCCTTTTTTTAAGTCGTCCCAGAAATTCCTTTTCCAAGTCATTAAATAATTGTCTCTTCCGAGTGCACAAAGCCAAGATGATGCAAATAAAAATAAGGCATTAAAAAAACTGTAATAAAAAAATAAAGGTAAGTCATTTCGATCAAATTTCTTTACATTTTAGCCCCCAAAAGAAGGTCTTTACAAATATGGAGCAAATAAAAGCTCCTCATCGTTCATATATAACACCTCATCATTTCCACTCACTGAATCGAATCTCAAAGGACTCAATAAAGGAGTTCGTTTCACTTCTTCATACGACACCGTTTCTATCTCACCCAAACCCAACCAAATGGAACCATCGGGTTCTCCACCCGACTCGCAATCCTCAAATCCGACCCCGTTACCTACCCTCGATTCGTCAAACCCAGTTGCAGCTTTGGCCGCTGCCAATTGGATGTCTTTGCTAGAACAAGACTTGGGGCGGGGAAGTGACCCGACTGAGTCAGGGAAGTTGAGACACGCTGAGTTGCCTTTTAAAAAGAAAGCGGCCGAGTCATGGGCCCGGGCAGCCATCTCCGGTGATCCAAATGACCCGAGCCATACTCTGGTCTTCTTACCGGGTAACCGAATTTCAGATACATAACGGCCCCAACTACGTTTTCTCACTCCATGAAATGGGGCGTCACGTTGGCGGGTCCTCTTCTTGGATTTCCTTTCTGATGTTGGTTCGGATTCAAGTGGGTTTGTTTTCAATCCAGGAGGTTCTTGAGTTATGGACATTTGTGTATGATTGAGCCTGTTGTCTTCTTTGGGACTCCAAATCAGTATCTTTTTGGGTTGTAGGGTTTTCTTTTCGAGGAAAGAGTGATGAAGAATTTGGAAGAAGAGTAAGCATAGGTTTTCTTGAGGGAGAGAGAAATGAGATATATAGGGGGCAGTCTGCTTGCCGAAGAAGGTGAAGAAGCTATAGCTGGCAAAGTTTATTACAAGTGGATTTGAAGTTGGCAGGATACTGATAAGTACGAAGGACGTTGTACGTTGTATTCAAATGTTGCAATGACAAAAACAACCTGCTTGCATTAAAAAAAAAAAAGAGAGAAAAAAAGGAGAAAAGAAAATACATTGAAACTAATTTTTCTGTCAAAAGATTTACTTACACCTAATTGATCCTAGATTTGATTTAATAATTTATGTTACAATGATGATCCTTCGATTTAAACTATTTGGAGATCCTAGATTTGATTTAATAATTTATGTTACAAAGATCCTTCAACTTAAACTATTTGGAGCAATAACATAATATTTCTTTAAATAATTTTTTTTAAAGGCATGAACTCATAAAGTGAGTTGAGCAATGTTGATTTAAGCACAATGGTCATGTTAAGGTGTTTGAAAATATAATATTAATTATTTTTTAAAATATTTGTTTTCTTTAGAAATATATTAAAATAGTATATTTTTTTATTTTTTAAAAATTATTTTTAACCTCAACACATCAAAAAAAATTAATAAATAAATATAAAAAAATCATAAAACATGGTTGTCTTCGAGTGTGTTTTGTATTGCGGTAGTTGTTGTGGTTGTGGTTTGAAAAACGTTGTTTTATAAAAAGTATTTTTAGTTGAGGTTGGTTTGAAAAAATAGGTGTTTGGTTAAAACTGTGGTTGAAATTGAGGTTGAAGAAAAAATAGTTTAATGTGTTTGGTTAAAAATGCTTTTGAAATTGAGGTTATAAAATAATTTTAAAAAATATATATTAATATTGATGGTTTTAAATTTAAATATTGTACAATTAATTACTCCTATTACATCATGAAATAAATAATACTTTATATAAAGTTTTTTTATTATTCCATTAAACTATTTGCAATTCCATCATGTATAAATTTCATCCGACAAAAACTACAGTTTTCATGACTTACAACAAATTCATAAATATAATGTGGTGGTTGACGCGCACCAACACATTCGGTAGTTTTTTATTGTTCCATTAAAAAGATAAAAAATTATAAAAATAATTAATTAAAAAACACACAATTCTAAATATCACAAAAACCTATTCATAATTACTACCTAATTTCAAAACATAAATCAAAGTGTTATGTCCACCAAAATGATTCATTTTTTTTATATATATAATAAAACTAATTAATTATTAATACCTTTTTATTTTAAGAATTATTTATTTATTCTCTATGTATTTTCTTGGAAATGAATTAAAAATTAAAAAATATTTTTTTTATAAATAATACATAAAATAAATTAATTTTTTAAATAAATTTTATAGGAGAAATATATCTCTTTTCCAAGACTATCATAATTTTTTTTAAAATAGTAATACGATATTGCTATTATCATACTTATTTAATATAAAAATATCATAAGAAAACAATGACATCAACTAATTTGGAATTCTCATTCTCTACTTTCAACGTTTTCTAATCAGCAACTACAGCAAAAACAAGATAGACTTGCTTCTGCATTCCTGTGTTTGGAACGCATATTTATGTGGAACTCATGCATCAAAAAATATGGCCCGTTGTTAACCAAACAAATTGTAATTGTGAACACAGCTAAACATGAACGCAACCACGTAAACAAACATAGTCTTCATCCCCAAACAAAACCTCAGTAAAATGAGTCTAAGTTTAGAACAAATATTCCATTTGTACTGCTTTCCATCATTAGGATTTTTTTACAGTGAAATAAAAAAAAATCTACACCATGGATTGAGTTGAGATTGCGACCACAATATATATATATATATATATAAAATGAAATCGTCGAATAATTATTTGAAAAGGATGAAATGGTAATTTGAAGTTATATTTTCGCATGTAAGAAAACGGGACGCGTTAAACCAGCTGTATATTTGTATGCTCGCGTAAGCATAAAGCAAAGCAAAGACAGAGATATAAGAGATGGCATGCATCATTCTTCAGAATTCGAACCATGTTGACCATCTCAATTGATTATTTTACGCACAAATTCAGAATACCATTTATGAGAATCTTGTCCTCCAGTGTGTAAATTTTATTAAAAATTAATATTAAATTAGAATAAAAAAAAAAACTAAATACAATGAGAAAATCACTGTGGACTCTAAGCAATTAACCATTGTTGGAAGTTATTGCAGCTTCTCTCTAAAGTATTCTTGATCCACATTTCCATATATATACACGTGTGTGTGTTTATATCGTGTGATCATTGTGTTCATTCAGCAAATAAACCTTGGGATGCAATTGTTTCACATCGGTTAAAAGTAAGTTTATTGAATGTTGTAAATGCAATATATATGCCTCTTTTAATAAGTAATAGTATGAAGTTGTTCCATATATATAAACCACATTTATAAAACTCAATACGAGGTAAGGCCTGAATCACATGTTGAAAGAATCAACTCAAATTGATTTAAATTTTTTTTAAAGATCAAAACGATGTCGTTTTGACAAAAAAATTAGAAAAACAATCAACGAGTTTTTACTGCATTTTACCTTGGATTGACCGAGTAATATGTCAACCTGGGTTTTTAACTAGATCAAGTTGAGTCACTATTATTTTTTCTTAAACCCATATCGATATAGGTCTCAAATCAATCCGCTAAGCCAGTTCAAATTTTACAAATAGAATATATAGAAACTACTTGTGACCTATATTTTTTATGTGTATTTTCATTATGTGTTCGTTTGGAAAGCAATTATCATGTATCGCTTATCTTAAATATATGTATATTGAATGTTATAAGTACTTTTTATTTTTTTTTATCATGAATTCCTTAAAAATTGATACTTATAAAATTATTTATCTAAATTGTGTTTGATTAGTGTATCATAATACAATGAACATATATATATAGAAAAATTAATTTTTCAATATTTAATATTAAAGCTTTTTTGAAGTATGCTCTGCCAAACTACATCAAATTTTAATTTATATTATTGCTTGTGTTAATACCCATTTTGGGGTCCCATATAAATGAAAAAAATCAGAAAAAAAAGAGAAAAGAGAAAACACAAAAATATCAAAAAATGTTGAAAGATAATAAAAAATATATCATTTAGAAGAGTATACCATAATATCCATATGTATGAACAAGCTTAACAAGCTAAGGATAAACACCCTTACTTTAACATGCATAACTTAATCTAAACAAAAACTAAAACAATATTTATATAAAAAACAACTTTTAATTTATGTTATTGCTTGTGTTAATACCCATTTTGGCTGTTATTTCTAGACATGGCTGGGTTTTTTTCTAGGTTCTAGGCAATGTTCTTCATGTTCTTGGAAATAATATTACCTTAGACCCTAGGTTTGGATCAATTTTAGTCCATTTCGTTGCACATAACCCTTTCTTATGCATGATTATTAGATAATTTAGGGTTTATTGTCATCAATAACATGTTTTTTATGGTATTTAATCCTAGGATTTTTGTTTTGAACCGAAACTCATTTTGACAAAATCATGATGTTTAAGTGAAAATCGAAGTGATTGAATGCTAGATTATTGATGTTTGCATGATTTCCAACATGTATATGCCTTTGTTGTAACCAAATCTAGTTTGATTTGGAACCCATGTTACTTGGTTTGGTTTTAAGTGTTCTTTATTTTTTTTTATTTGTTTATTTTTAAGTTTTTGTATTTTTTTAGGTGTTTAATTTTTTTTTTTGTTTTGGTTTTGGTTTTGGGTTGTTTTCGGGTCCAACCTTGGTTCAGTTTATGGTGGAACCAAAAATTTTGGGTTAACTTGGTGAGGTCAACTCGGTGAGGTTAAGTGAAAAAATATGGGTCAAAAGATTTATACCCTATTTGGTTTGCCATTTTTGTTAAAAGTTTTTTGGGTTTAAGGGTTTGTTTGACAAACACCCTTTAAGCTTATTTTCGGTTGTTTAAATTTTAAAAAAAGGGTTATTACCAAACAAAGCCTAAAAATAATTAAAAAATATTTTCTTTTCTTCTTGCATATGACCAAAAATCATAAACTCATTTTAGCATCATTTTCAAAAAAAATTTAAAATATTTTAGCATATTTTAAAAAAAATTGCATGGATTTTATAACAAGTTTGTAAAACTTCAAAGGATTTTGGCATATACTTTAAAAATATTTAAAATTTTATTTTTGGCAAAGAAATATTATTCATTTTTAATATAAGGATAAAAAACCTAAAATGGATTAATATTCAAAATATTATTAGGGATAATAAATATTATTCATTTTTAATATAAGAATAAAAAACCTAAAAGGGTAATATCCAAAATATTATTAAGAATAATAATTTTATCACTCACTATAATATAAGGATAAAGAAACCTACATGAGGTTAATATCTAAAATATTTTGTTGTGAATAATACAACTCATTCACTTCTAATATAAGGATAAATTATAGTTTACCCTGAAATAAGCCTTAATGATTAATTGAGGATCTTTCATCTTTCTAAACTGAGTTCTTGACCTAGAAAATCAGGGTTTGTTCATCAAAGCAAACCTACCATAATAGGACATTAGAAATAAATATCATCAGACTATAGCAAATAAAAAAAATAATACAACTTATCTCAGGTAAGACATACTAGAGGTGTTAATATCTTTCATTTAAGCAACTAGTCCTACCTAGAATCTCTAAAAAAAAAACAAGTTAGTGTTCCTAGCAGTCGTAATACTAGGCAGCGACTCCCTAATCAAACAAAAAACCTTCCAAAACCCCAACCGGAAAGGGTCGCCGCGAAGTCGTACCCCCATGATTGAGGTACACCAATTTGATTTGCTTTGTTTTATATAGCAATAAAATCCTTTTTAATTTATGTTTTTATTTGATTAGCTTGGTTTTGTATAACAATACATACATACACACACTAGTCCATTGGCTCGCGCAATACAAATTTTTAAAATGTAATAAAAATATTAAGAGCGTGAAGAATTTTTTAATTGTTTTATTCAAACTAACTTAATGGGTTAATTTTGAAATCTCGCAACCTGACTATTTATCTAACTCGAGTTACAAACTAAATCACGCCGGAGTTAGCCCAAATTAAATTGATTGATTTCATGGATCTAAATGCAATTTTGATAATTAGTAAAAACATGTCTTAACTTTTGAATTTTGAGATGATAACTTTTTTAACAAAAATTATTGAGCTTGTCACACGTGTGCGGCGTCATGGTGAATGCATCCACTCTTGGATTGTATTTGGAAAATTAGGAAAATAGAGGAAACAAGGAATTCTTGTCTTTTATTAGTGGAAAAAGGGAATGGGAGTCGCCAGCTAGTATTTTGGTCACTAAGAACCCTAACAGGTCTCAGAGATCAGGTACGGGGACTGGCTGCGTAAAGAGAAGGTATTAGCACCCCAAATACACCCTACCTAAGGTAAGCTGTATTATTTAATTGTGTGATATATGTTAAGGTGTTATTGTGTTTTCTAATTATTGATCTGTATAAGGTTTAAGAAAAGTCCCCCTGAATAAGGAAATCCTTCTCTTATCGAGTAAAAATCTAACCATTCTAATGTGAACAAAAAAAATTTAATATCAAGAATATAACTTACGTATAAGTTCGTAACCCCAAATACTAATTTTTTTTTGTATTTTTGAAATATTGGTGTAATTTTCATAATTTAACAAATTGGTTATTTAAGTGAAAATGCATGCTAATACATATTTATGAATTTTTTTATTGTATGAAAATATGATATGATTTTTTTATAAGCTTTGAGAGACTTGGGGTACATGCATGAAAAAAAATATATTTTTTTTTGTAATTTTTTTGCAACGTTTTGGAGAAAACAAAGTATTTTAAAAAAATATAAATCAATATATTTTGTATTTTTACAGTATAAAAATATAAATCAATATTAATAAAAAAAATTGGTAGAAAAATACACGAGAAAACCACAATTTTTTTTGAAAGGATTTTAAATTTTTTTCATATTTTTTTTATTTTTAATTAATATATAATATTGCATTATATATTATTATTATTATTATAATATATTGAGTTGGGCCAGCCAAATCAATGGGGTTGAGCCCAACCTGTTTGGGCTGAGTTCGACCCAAAAGTAAAATGGGCTGAGTTCGTCCTAAAGTGTTGGGCTGATGCCGGCCCAAAGAGTGTTGGGCCGATGCTGGCCCAATATATTTTTTTATACTGGGTCAGACCTGGCACAACCATGTTGGTATGGGCCAGTGTTGTCCGGCCCAGTGAACTATAAATTAATTCATTCTCAACTGTTCATGTTGCATGTAAACAATAGAGCCAAAGGAGAAGAAGAAAATGAAGGAGTAGAGGGGCTGACCTGGCGGTGGTGGTGCTGTCGTTGGCGGTGGTGTTGGTGGAGGAATGACGGTGACTCCAAACAGCGGTAAAAAACAACAGTGGTCACTGTTGGTTATTCTTCCTCTGTTTCCTTTTTTTTTCCCGTTCTTTCCTCTTTGTTATCCTTTCTTTCTTTCTATTTTTTTCTCTCATCCTCTCTAATTCAAATGTGCTCCCTCTTTTCTTCGGTTTGTTCATTCCTTTTTCTCTCAAAATCTCTCTCTCTTTAAAAGGTCGTTCTTTGTTTTTCATCCCCTCGTCCCCTTCTCTCTCTATAGTTCGTCTATGTTTTTCACCTCCCTTTGCCTCCCCCCATTCGTCCTCTATTTCATAGTATTTATAAGGGGCAGGAGGGGAGAGCCACCCTACCCTATCCAATCATGGGGACAAGGTAAGGTGGCTAGGATGGCCTTTATATAGCCGCTCCAGAGCCTCTCGCAGGGCACAACTCCCTTCTCTTTTCTTCATCATGGTGGCAGGGCATGTGGAGGTATGAGTTGTGTCAGGTTTTTAGGCAAGTGGAGGCAAGAGAGAGAGGGAAAAAGCTATTGCAAAGAAGGGGAAGAAAAATCTTCTTCCCCTACCTTTGTGTGTTTGCAGGAAGAAGATGACAAACAATGCCATCAAAACAACATCGTTTGCATCTTTTTTTTTATAGTTTATGAAACGGTGTCGTTTTGTATAAAACGTGTCATTTCATTTAAAAGGAAATGGCGCCAAAACATGTCACATTCCAAATCAATCCTCAATTTGTGATTTATTCAATCAAGTTCTCAATTGCAATTTTATTTTCAAGAATCAATTCAATTGCATCTCTGCCAAATTCAAATGTCAGCCCTGAAGTTAGCCGCCTTTTTCATTTTGGTTCTTCGTCTCGGATATATGCAATTTAACCCCTAATAAACCATCAAACTTTCAATCTTTTTCAATTTGGCTTCGAATTCTCATCAAATGGGTCCCTAGAGTTTGACACCTTTTGCAAATTGATCCTTAACTGTGAATTTTTTCAATTTAGCACTTAATTAACCCCAAAACTTTGATTTTCTTCTAATTTTGCCCCTGATTTCAACCAATTGACTTGGTAAAAATTAAATTTGGTCTCTTAAAATTTCAATCTTCTCAATTAAGCCTAAATTAGGCTCCCAAACTTAATTTTTCACCAAATAAGCCCCTAATAATATTAAATTGACCCATTTTAAGTCCTAACCCTTGATTAAATCCTTTAATTGGACTCAAATTAATTCTCGAACATAATTAAACTTTAATTTGGTCTATGTTTAAATCAAATTGGCCTATTAAAAATTTAAATATGCCCTTAGATTTAATTTCTATGTAGATTCGTCCAATAATTATTTAATTTGACCTTGAATCTTCATTATTTCTTTAGTGTTGAGTATAATAAGGTACAATTAAGCTTCGAATTTCATCAAAAATTACAGCTTGATTTTCCCATATGTTTGAGATCCTCCTCGACTAGCTTTCTCCGCGTCGCCAGTTTTTATTTTTATTTTTTTTTGTTTGGGAAGAAAAAGAAATGAATTTGGGGAATAACCCAAAAATGGATCACGACAGAGCCAATGACATATTGGATCAATTTCAATCCCTCAACGAACTGTGTCATGGAATCAATTGAGTTTACTAATTTTTTTTTATAAAATATTT
>Ga0325405_1003064_pt1 | contig 17241 bp, 9 predicted proteins | sample PopdelMetagenome_21_FD_205663 | JGI IMG/M metagenome (GOLD analysis project Ga0325405, IMG submission 205663) | Populus deltoides microbial communities from Bellville, Georgia, United States - Xylem-Control-R2 | ecosystem: Host-associated > Plants > Phyllosphere > Stem > Wood/Secondary xylem...
TAAAGGTATCTTATATTATTAGATACGTTATTATAAAACATGCTTTAGTTAAGGAGTTATTGATACTTCAAGTGCAAAATGATGATATAAAACCTTGATAAAAATGCACTTTTAAGTACTAATCATCTGTATTTGTGTCTGTTTCTTGCTTTTTCTTTCCTCTGCGTCTTCGTCACTCTCTCTACTGGTTCCTGCATTTTCTTCTCCCCTGTTCTGCAGATTTTATTTGAAGAAAAAATGGAGCAAAGACCGAAAGTCAGTCCCTGCTTCTTCCTTGTTTCTCCTCTCTTTTTTTCATCTTTTATTTTCTCTTCTTTCTCTTCTACTGCCTACCTTCCTAGTCTCACAGCAACGCAAGGATGAAGGAATAAGAAACTCCCTCTGTTCTCTGCGTTTTTTCTCTCCTAACTGCCTACCTCTCTTGCGTTTTTTGTCTATCTTTTGTTGTCCTCCCTCTCTCTCCTCTTTAGGTCAGCAGCCGAGGCTTCTATATAGCCTATACATGGCTTTATTTAGGAAACAAATATTACATTAACTCTAGGGTGTAATATCGGGTGAGCAGAAATAGGAAACCAAAATATTTTGATTCTGATTCTCGATCATCAGTGATTTCTTTGTAGTATAGAGGATGGTGCGGCTCCTTTCTTTCCTTTCATAGCTGGGACCATGAAGCACCTGCTGCTCCCTTTAAAATGAGGCATTAAAAACATGGTTTGCAGATAAAAGAAAAGAAGATAACCGGGGTAGCTGTGCAGAGAAAAAGGAAAGAAAGAATTGCAAACGGGGAAGCATTGTTTTCCATTTCTGATCTAATTCCTGTTCTTCAATTTCATTACCTGGCAAAATTTCTTCTAATTTTATCTTCAATCAACACCCTTATTTTAACACCTTTTCCATTTGGTCCTAGGTCCATAAAAGAGCTTCAAATTGGTCTGCAATTGATCTTCAATCTTTAAGCATATTGCAATTGTGTCCATGCAAACTTGGGCAAAAATCCTTCTCACGGCAGGAATCCCTGCTTTCACACTAGATATTCAAACGGGAATATCTTGAGCTTGTGATATCAAAATCATGCAATTCAAAAACCCAAATTTATTTACGCGTCCAGGACTACAACTTTGATGAAAGAGTCGAAGTGAGATAAAATCGTTTTAGAGAATAGAATCTGGCAGTAATCTGGTTGATCAAAAGGGTCTCCTGATCTAATTCAGAAACTGACAAAGCCGAGAATCCCAATATGACTGAGAGTATGACCTAAGAACAAATCAATAAAATTTATGACAGAAATAGAGTTTTTAGTGCAAAACTCGGGCTAGGATCCTTCTCGCAACAGAATTCTCTACTTTCACGTTAGATATTCAAACGAGAATATCTTGAGCTTCTAATATCAAAATCAAGCGATTCAAAAGGCCAAATTTATCTACGCGTCCAGGAATACAACTTTGATGAAGGAGTCAAAGTGAGATAACATCTTTTTAGATAACAGAATCTTGCAGGAATCTAATTGGTCAAAAAGATTCTTGATCTGACAATGCCAAGCATCCAAATCTGACTGAGAGTCTGCCCTAAGAACAGTGGTGCCTAGGACCCAATAAAGGTGTAGGTCAATTTTTCAACATTTCATGAGTGATAGAATATAGCTAGGATGGTCAGATATTGTGTGAGACCAAGTCAGAATCAAAGCCTAAGTTGAAATAAAAAAAAATGCGACAACAACAGAACCAATTTTTTAGTGCAAATTCTGAGGGATTTATCCAACTTTAAAGACTAGATAAAGAAGGAACGAATTTAGCATTATGAAGACTCCTGATCAATCTAAGAAAACCTGACGATTTTGGCAACAAAGGGGAAGGGTAAAGAGTGCAAAAAACAGCTCAAACAAGGTTTCGAAAAAAAAATATTTTTTTCTATGCTTTTGTCATTCTTCGAGCAAACATGAGTTAAACTCCTACACTCAGTTCAAAAGAGGTATACAATGTCTCCATCACGTGGGGTCCAAAACTGAGTAACAACATGCTTCATGTGATTCATTGATTTTGCTAAGTTGGTCTTCAACTAGTGGAGCAGTTCATCATGGCTTATGAGCTCTTGGTCGACTTTATGCACTGATGTCAGGCTTTCATTATACACTGGAATGGATGGTGGCAAGCGTCCATACAATGCTCGAAATGGTGTCATGCTGGTTGAAATATGGTAGGTGGTATTATACTAGTACTCCGCCCATGGTAAATAAGAACACCACTGTTTTGGCCACTGATGAACGAAATATCATAAATATTGCTCAACGCAATGATTTGATGACCTCTTTCTGGCCATCCATCTACGAGTGGTATACTAAACTGAGCCGAAGTTTGGTACCAGACATCTTGAAGAACTCTTGCCAGAAGTGGCTGATGAAAATGGGGTCCCAATCACTGACAATGGACTTGGGCATTCCATGGAGCTTGATAATGCCTTCAACAAATTTTACTGCCACAGTTTTTGCGGTAGACGGGTGGCGTAAAGTGAGAAAATGAGCAAATTTACTAAGTCCAAGCCATGAAAACTCTGCAGCAGATGCTCTCTCATGAAAGCAAGGTAGTCCCATTCTTCACCATATTTTTTTACTTCGCAAGTTAGTGCATGGCAAGAAATTAAAAAAGCCTCACAGCAAGATCCATACATTCAGTCAATGGGTCATGTGCCTACTGAACAACCTGACGATTCATTTACATGGCGTAATGGGCTATTATTATACAAGGGGAGGCTTCATAATTTGTTTTGATTTGTTTTCATTTACATGGCGTAATGGGCTTCATAAAATCCATTCACAAATCCACCCGTGAGAAAGCATCTGCTGAAAATAAATAAAATTAATGAAATATTAATTAGTTGTTCACAAATTATGTTATAAGTAAAATTAAAAAATAAACTAAAACATACTAACATTGAAAGGTCATCCTTCCAATGTGCCTCATACTTGCGGGTGAATTGACCCTGTTGTGAAGGCACACCGCCTTTGCGCTGTGAAACTGAGCTAGACGAGGCAGCATCGCAAGTCGGCGTAGGTGCCTCTTCTTGATCGGCACCTAAGGACAAATCATCCTCGCTGCTAGAAAAACTAGGTTATGAGTTAAGGGTTACCGGAGGGAGGCTTAGTGCATCCTTACTTAAAAAGAAGATTGGAGACGAAGCAGTAATAACTTCTAGATTGCTGGTGTGATATAAAGAAGGAAGAATCCAAATCGTTCTTGTAGTTGTGCTGGATAGGAAATTGATGAAGAAAGGCAACTAGGCAGTGATAGTAGGTTTGATTCAGTGGTCCCATCTGAAAAAGTGAATAAAAGAGAGAATTTGCTTGATTATTCTCATTGATGTCAGAGTGCAAATATATACAACTTGCTAACTATTTTCTACAAGTCTATCACTTCCTATAATTAAGCTGTCATAGCTACGATTCAGCAGAACTCTAAGGAAATTAACTATAATTAAGGAATACAAACGGGAAACAAATACTTGTTAATGATACAAAGGATATGATAGATTTGACTTTCCAACACTCCCCCTCAAGTTGGAGAGTGGATGTCTTGCAATCCCAACTAGCGAACCATAGGTATAAAAAATTCCTTTCCCAAAGCCTTGGTCAAAATGTCAGCTAGCTGATTTTCAGAACTCACAAATCTTGTTTCCACGGAACCATCTTGAATCTTATCTCTTATAAAATGACAATCCATCTCTATATGCCTTGTACGTTCATGAAAAATAGGATTCGCTGCTATGTGTATTGCAGCCATATTGTCACAATATAGCAATGCAGACTCTTGATGCAAAACATCCAAATCTCTAAGTAAATAATGAAGCCATGTCAATTCACAACAAGCTCCTGTCATTGCACGATACTCTGCTTCGGCTTAAGAAAGAGAGACTGTTTTCTGGCGCTTCGACCTCCATGAAATTAACGAGGGGCCTAGAAACACACAGTATCCTGTAGTCGATCTTTTTGTAAGAGGGCATCCTGCCCAATCTGAATCAGAGTAAGCTCGCAGCCGAAGATCACTGGTTGAGGAGAAGAAGAGGCCTTGGCCAGGCGCAGATTTTAGATACCGCACAACCCGTAAAGCTGCTTCCCAATGATCCTTTCGAGGTTGATGCATAAACCTGCTTAATATGTGGACAGAATATGTAATGTCTGGCCTTGAAACTGTGAGATATATTAATCTCCCAACCAATCGCCTATAGCGTTCTGGATTTTTGAGTAGCTCACTCTTATCAGACAATTTTAAACCACGTTCCATGGGGGTATTGATGGGAGCTGCCCCTAATAAACCTGCATCCTTAATGATTTCCAATGCATACTTCCGTTGAGAAATAAAAATACCAGTCCTAGATGTAGAAATCTCAATACCAAGGAAATACCGCAATTTACCAAGGTCTTTAAGGTGAAATTTAGTATGCAAGAACTTTTTGATATCAGTTATACTCACGAGATCATTGCCAGTAATTAAAATGTCGTCAACATATATCAAAAGAGCAGTAAAGGACTTGCCTTGCTTTCTGATGAACAGAGAGTAATCAGCTTTCGATTGTTCATAACCAGCTGAACGGATGGCCTCAGAGAATTTAGCAAACCATTGACGAGATGCCTGTTTCAACCCATATAAGGACTTGTGGAGACGACAAAACAAGTGTTCCTCCCCCTGTCTCCGAAGCCCGGGCGGTGGAGACATGTAAATTTCTTCGTGGAGGTCACCATGGAGAAAAGCATTATTAACGTCGAGTTGATGAAGAGACCAGCCACGGGCAGTAGCCAGAGCCAATAAACAACGAACAGAGGTCATCTTGGCTGTTGGAGAGAAAGTATCCTGATAATCAATCCCCTCCAATAGAGTGAAACCTTTTTCCACAAGGTGCGCTTTATACCGCTCAATTGATCCGTCAGACTTATGTTTGATCTTGAAAACCCAACGACAACCAATGGGAGTCTTACCAGCTGGAAGAGGAGTGAGAGACCAAGTGCCATTAACTTTGAGAGCCTGTAATTCTGAATGCATTGCTTCTTGCCACTCAAGGTGAGCGGCTGCCTCAGAATAAGACTTGGGCTCCGTGACAGTACCAATTTGGGCAACAAAGGAGTGATAAGCAGACTGGTATCTATGATATGAAACAAAATTTGATAGTGGGTAGTGTGTACCTTTGGTTGGAACTGGAACGAGGGAAGTCGATTGGTCGGAGTAAACGGTGGAGCAGACATAATCGTTGAGCTTAATTGGTGGGATAGTCTGGCGGTTGGAGCGACGAGGGGGTTCGGGTGGCGGAGTAGGAGGCTCGGGAGGGAGGAGGGTTGGTTCGGGTGAGGGAAGAGAGTGGGCAGAGAGAGTAGGTGGGTCGGCCAGCGCTGGTGATGATGGGTCAGACGGCGCCGATTCGATTGAGGCCGTAGATGGCGGGCTGGAGGCTATTTGTGGTACGAGAGGTAAAGTGGGATCTGTTTGGGTAATGGGAGGAGGTGGATGTTTGGTGGGGATAGGGTAAAAAAATGAGTCAAAAGGATCATGGGTCAGTAATGGAATAGGGCCAGAATTGTGGTCAAACAAAGGTGCAGCAGAATTCAGCTTGACAGAGGCATATGGAAAAATATTTTCATGAAATTTCACATCCCGGCTGGTAAAAATTTTTTTGGTTGATAAATCGAATAATTTGTATGCCTTTTGACCCAGGGGATAGCCAATGAAGATGGAAGGCAGAGCATGATGATCAAATTTGTGAGAAGTGTGAACATTGGTGGCGTAAGCAAGACAACCGAATACTCGGAGATGAGAATAAGAGGGTGGTTTTGAATAAAGAAGTTCAAAAGGAGTTTTGAAAGAGATAACTAGTGAAGGTAACCGATTGATGATGTGAACAGCGGTGAGAGCACATTCTCGCCAAAATTGTGAAGGGAGTTGAGCATGAAATTTTAAAGCACGAGCCACTTGTAAGATGTGACGATGTTTGCGTTCTACAACCCCATTTTGTTGAGGAGTGTAAACACAAGAATGTTGAAAAATGACACCATTATCTTGAAAAAAAGAACGAAGTGAGGTAAATTCCCCACCATTGTCACTTCGAAAAGTTTTAATGCGAGATTCGAATTGAGTGAAAACATAACTGAAAAAGTGTTTTAAAATTGGTTGTGCTTCAGTTTTGTGACGCATTAAAAAAATCCATGTGAAACGTGTATAATCATCAACAATGGTAAGAAAATAATTAGCACCAGAAATAGAAGAATGCCGATAACGACCCCAAATATTGCAATGTATAATATCAAATGGCTTTGTAGAGGAAATAGTACTAGTACCGAAAGGTAAACGACTCTGCTTAGCCAAAGGACATGTATGGCAAGCATTTTTTGACTCAACAGAAAAATTTAAAAAATTCTTAGCAATGAAACTTAAGCGAGAAGGTGATACGTGGCCTAAGCGACTATGCCAGAGATCGGTGGATGAAATGGTTAGGTTGCATGCAGGTCGGTTTGGACAGTTTGTAGATGAGGAAAGGTTGGTCAAAGATTTCTCTGTCGCTAGTGCCACCAAATAGTATAGTCCGTTATGTTGTTTACCCAAACCAATCGTCCTCCTCGTAGCCAGATCCTGCAAAATACACCAATAAGGCAAAAAGGTCACTGAGCAATTTAGACTCCTTGTCAAACGACTAACTGACATCAAATCAACTTTGAATGTAGGCACAGATAACACATCATGCAAATAATAGACTGAATTCAGAGGCAAAGATCCTTTTGCAATAATATTCGCTTTGTCTCCGCTAGGCAACAACATAGGTGGTAATGAGCAGTTTTCATTTTTATACAACAACTTGGATGAAGAAGTAATATGATTCGTTGCCCCACTGTCAATAATCCAGTTGTGGGAATTGAGTTTGGACAAACCTGGCTTTGTTATCGCATTCGCTTTGGAACTAGAACTGTCGTCGTGATTGTTAAGAAGTGACAAAAGTTGCTTGAGTTGGGTTTCTGACAATGAAACCGTAGGCCTTACCTCATCGTTGTGTGACACCTCAGATACCTGATTAGCCAATGAAAATCCTTTATGGTGATTTGAAATTGGGCTTGAATGCATTCTTGTCTTGGGATGTCCTGATGGGTACCCGTGTAATTTAAAGCATTTTTGAACCCAATGGCCCATTTCATCACAGTGAGTGCACTGAGGTCGTCCCCTTCTTGATCCAAAACAGTGTCGATCCTGGTCAAAGCGTCGTTATCCTTGCGGTCGAACATCCTGAGACTGAGACGAGCGGTTCGCTGGGAACTGATATGGGCGATCTGGTCCTGAAAAAAATTTTGGTCTTCCCCGGTTGTTGTGACGCACTGCCATAGCAGCGCTCCCTCCAAGCTCAGTTGCGATCTGTGTAACACTGAGGAGTCTCTGTTTTTCTTCTTGAGAAACTGAAGAATAGGCTTGGCGGATGGAAGGCAGAGGATTCATTAAAAGGATTTGACCGCGAATAGCAGAGTAGGTCTCATTCAAACCCATTAGGAATTGCATCAATTTTTGTTGATCTGCCTGTGCTCCATGTGTTGTGTCTGAATATGAAGCCAATTCATCCCATAAGCCTTTCAACTTCGTGTCATAGGCAGAGACAGAGAGTTGTTCTTGACGAAGATAAACAATATCTCGCTGAATCTTGAAGATGCGAGGTGCATTGCTCTGAGAAAATCGCTCCTGTAGATCTTCCCAAACTTCATGAGCAGTAGGATAATAGATCACACTGTCTGCAATTTTTGGATTTAGGGTATTGACGATCCAAGAATGAACCATGTCATTACATCGCGACCAAGTCGCATAGCCTTTAGGATCAGCCTTTTCTGAAGGAGCTTCGATAGAACGATTGAGAAATCCGAGTTTGTTCTTGGAGTTCAAGGCCAAAGTCATAGCCCTTTTCCAACCAGAGTAATTGTCTCCATTCAAAGATTTGGAGACTAGAACCAATCCTGGATGATCCAAGTGATGAGTGAAATAAGGATTCGAGATGTCAAATTTGGAGAAATTTGATGAAAACTCTGATTTAAATGAACCAGAGGAGGCAGCAGTATTGCCAGAATTTGACAGAGGTGTTTGTAGAACTTCATCGTTAGCCATAACAGTAAAGAAAAACTGAGAAGATGTCTATACGAGATATTGGACTGCAGAGATGAGTTAGGATCTCAACTTTGCTCTGATACCATGAAAAAGTGAATAAAAGAGAGAATTTGCTTGATTATTCTCATTGATGTCAGAGTGCAAATATATACAACTTGCTAACTATTTTCTACAAGTCTATCACTTCCTATAATTAAGCTGTCATAGCTACGATTCAGCAGAACTCTAAGGAAATTAACTATAATTAAGGAATACAAACGGGAAACAAATACTTGTTAATGATACAAAGGATATGACAGATTTGACTTTCCAACACCATCTCTTTCCAGAAGATGCAACATGGGAGGATCTTGAAGAACTTCGAAGGCAATTTCCAGAGTACAATACGCAGCTCATGGCTAGAATAACTGAGCGTTCTTGTGGATCAGAATGCATTTAAGGAGGGAGTATTGTTACAGCTTCATTGTTACAGTTTCAGTGACGGTTCAAATGCTAGCTGGCAGTCGACATTGATACACGTGTTAAGAAGTTGTTAGAGTTTGTTAGCAACAGAATAAATCGTGTAATGCATGTTAGAGTATATAACTGCTGTCATATAATAAAGTGACATAATATTTTAAACTTAATGGGATTGTGTAGGCGTCGTCGTCAGCAAGGTTAACAATATGTCGAAGGAGAAGCATTGGAGCATTAGGTGGCCTCATGCAATCTTCATTGATGTCCTTCCATCCATTTGCGACCATCTTTTGTATCTCTTCAATTGCTTTCTTGTCCGAGACATCATATTGTTTCTTGAACCATTCAACACCGGATACACAGTCTCCCCTCTTTTTTTCATCCTTCAAACAAATATAGGATGTTATAATGGTTTGAAAAGAAACTTAGTGTCGCACCCTCCCGAGAGCTCGACGTCGCGGCGACCCATCCTTTCGTAGCGGGGATTGATTGTTGGGGTCTTTCTGTTGTGAAAAAGGGAGTCGCCACCTAGTATTATGGTCACTAGGAAACCTAACTGGTCTTTCAGAGATTCTAAGGCAAGGGACTGGTTGCGTAAAGGGAAGGTTTTAGCACCCCTAGTACGCCCTACCTAAGGTAAGCTGCTTGGTGTTTGATTTGCCTTATAACTGTTATGGTGTTGATGTTCTCTAATCCCGTCAGTTTCCTAGGATAAGTCTGCTCTGATGAACGAAATCTAGGGTGCTTTAAAAACCTATTTTTGTCTTAGTGTTTTATACTCTCACGGCTCGCAAACCGTGGAGTAAAAAAATTTGAAATGTCCTCGATTATAATCAAGACTTCTTTCAAGGATGTGTGCGGATTTATTATTCCTAGAAAATTATTTTGGATATTTACCACTCCGGGTTTCTTTATCCAAATATTAACAGTGAATAATAACAAATTATCCCCAATAATATTTTGGATATTCATCCTTTAAGGATTTCTTTATCCAAACATTAGTGGTGAATAATAACAAATTATCCCCAATAATATTTTGGATATTCGTCCTTTAAGGATTTCTTTATCCAAACATTAGTGGTGAATAATAACAAATTATCCCCAATAATATTTTGGATATTCGTCCTTTAGGGATTTCTTTATCCAAACATTAGTGGTGAATAATAGATGAATTCCCCCCAAAAATAAGATTTTTATATTTTTTGGAATATTGGCCAATACCCTTTGGAGTTTTACAAACATGTTGTAAAATCCAGAAATGCAAGAAAAATGATTTTTGTTGTGTTTAAGAAATCCATGCGAAAACACATTTTAAAAAAAAACTTCAAATATTTGTTTTTTATATATAAAAAAACGTAAAAACAATGTTAGGGTATTGGCCGTATGCATGAAAATAAAAATATATGGGTATTTTCATACCGGATTTGTATCTTTATAGTACAAAAATACAAACTTGCAGAAAATCACAGATTTTTTAAATACATCTTTGAAGAAAACTTTTTGAATGGGCCAGACCCGGCCCAAAAGGAAAATGGGCCGAAATCAACCCCAAAATAAAATGGGCCTACTTTCTACAGGGGCTGGACTCAGCCCAGCAGCATGGACTGGGCTGGGTCCAGCCCAAAACAAGTATGGACTGGTTACTGTACACCAGCATAGTAACCGGGTTACTGTGCATATGCACAGTAAGTAACAAGTGAATTATATTTTATGAACAGTGAAATAACATTTCACTGTTCAAGTGAATTATATTTCACTTGAACAGTGAAATGCAAGGAAATGATGCATGCACAGCGACGAGAAGGAGACAAACCTGGTGGCAGCAACGATGTTGAAGACGATGGCGAACAATCCCTGTGATGCTGGTGGCGGTGGAGAGGCAGCCGACGAGGTCTCCCGGTGGTTCTGACGGTGGTGCTGCAGCGGAGGAAGAAGGAGTGCTGTTGGCCGGTGAAGAAGCTGGAAGGCGGAGGAGCTCCTGTGGAGGCTGTCGCTGCTGAGGAGGCCGCGGGAGGCGTTGCTGGGGCTGTTGAAGCTGCGGTGAAAGAGAAGCTGCTGAAGTTCTGCCGCTGGCTTTGTATTGATGAGAGGGAGAGGGGACAGTGTTGGGGCTGCTGGCAGAGAATGAGAGGAAAGGGAGAGGGCTGCCCCGGTTTGGCTAGAGGGGGCTGTCCCCTGTTGCTGGCTGCTGGAGGGAAAAAGAAAGTCAAGCCGGCTGGGAGAGAGGAGAGGAAGATGATGAGTTTTCTGGTTTGTCTTTTTCAAGGCAAAAGAGGGAAGGCACGGCGTTGGAAGAAAAGGAAGAAATCTGCAGAAATTGGGCGAAAATGCTGGTTTTTTGGCTGACTTTGGACCCGATCTTCTCCTCCTCCAGGTCTTCAACAGAGATTCTATTTATAGGCGGTGTAAGAGGGCCATATTGTCTATATTGGGGAAAAGTTTCAGCCCTTGATTCGACTCGAGGAATCCAAACCGTTGGTTCAAAGTGTGCACCTCGAGCTGCCAAATTTGGCAGCTCAAGGCTGTGAACTGCCCGAGGTGGCCACTTAGAGCCACTCAACGGAGCCGTTTCTAAATTTGTCGACCCGACCGGACCATTCTCCGGGATAAAGGGGTTTCAGGTGGAGATGTTGGTGCATGTTTTGTCTGATTTGAAGGCCAGACGAGCCGGAAAATGCGCCTGGAAAGCAGCCACTCGGGCAGCTTTTCGAAGAAGAAAGTGAACAGTAACAGGCGACGTGTCACCTGGTTTCCCTGCGCCGTTTTCAAATCAGTCCTCCAGTTTTCAATTTCTTCAATTTGGCCCCGGATCAAATCCAATACAGCCCCTCTGATTTACGCGCCTTTTCCAAATTGGTCCCTGGTTTCGGATTTTCTCAATTAAGTCCCTAATTGGCCATTAAACTTCAATATTTATGCAATTAAGCCCCTGATTGGACCTAATAAATTCCTAAAAAATATAATTTGGCCCCAGAACTTTAATTTCTTCTAATTAAAGCCCCAATTGACTTAAAACTCAATTTTCCTTGCAATCAAAACCTCTATAAATTCAAATAAACCTTCAATAAAATCCAATTGAGTCCATAAACATCCAATTTTGGCCCTTTTCTCTTCAAATTAAATTTTCTCTTCCAACAGGGCTCTTCTCAGTCAAATATATACTGTAAAATTTCACTCCTTGCATTTCTGAACCTCCTCAATCAATTTTTTTCTGATTCTTTCTGAGCGCTCCCACCTCTTATTATTTTTCTAATCTCCTTTGGCTTTTTATTTTTATTTTTTTGTGGGGACCCAAAAATGGGTTACAACACTTAGCATGACAAGTTCAAAACACAAATTAAAAAAAAAGACAAGAATAATCATGAGTAGAGCCCTGGTTTAATTTTGCTGATGCAAAAAAATTATTGAAAAATTTAGGAGAAACTATTAATTATATCATAAGTTGAATTGTGAATACTTTTCAAAATACATTCGGCTAGATTGTTGGTTTGCACTAAGTTGCGGGCCGGATTAAAATTTTTATAACATACAAAAGAAATATCTAGGTACTGCTAATGTTTTACTAGTAATGTTTTTTTAAAAAAACCTTACATAAGTTGATCTAATGTGACATGATCAATTTGATGGGTTCAAAGACAACCCAAATGACTAGTAAAAATATAGTTTGATTCACAAAAACCTAAGACAACATTTTAAAAAAAATAGAATAGCAACATATTGGATTGATCTTGACCAATTCAGATTAACCTGTCAAATCCAGAACCCGGATTATGAGACCATGATAACCCCCATATAAAGCAAATCAAAACAAATTATGAAATCAATTCTCAATCAACCCAGTGTTGAAGAATGAAATTGAAAAAATTAAATAAAAAAATTTGACTTGAGTTAACTATCGCATGTGTGTGGCATCGCGGTGAAAAAATCCACTCTCAAATCCTAATGTTGGTATCCTGGAAAAATGAAAAAATAGGGAGACAAGGAATTCTAGGAAAGCAGGAATGGGAGTTGTCATCTAGTATTTTGGTCACTAGAAACCCTAACTGGTCTAAGAGATTGATATAGGGACTAGTTGCATAAAAGGAATGTATTAGTATACCAAATACGCCATACCTAATGTTGCTACCCAATTTTTGACCCATGTTTTAATAAATTTCCAAAAAGAAAAAAAAAGCAAAAAAGAAAAGAAAAGAGAGAGAACATGTGGCGATAACATAGAGCATCAGGGCTAATATTAATAAAACAATATGTCAAGGAGATAATTACTAAATCATATATAATTACTGCAATATAAATACCATAGATATATGATTTGATTCGTGCTGGTTATGGAAAATAATCATTGCAATATAAAATACCATAGATATAGGATTTGATTCGTGTTGGTTATAGAAGACAATCTCTGCAATAATTATTGTATTATTTCCTTGAATAACACGTGTAGAGATTTTTTATATAAGTGAACCTCCAGCCATAATAAAAATTTAGGGCAACCACAAAAAAACATAAACCTAATTTTTTTTCTCTCGACCAAAACCAAGCCGCCGCCACCATCTTTCTTTTTTTTTCCTCCCTAAGCCAGCCACCAGCGAGCCCCTCCATTTCTCCATCTCAGCCACTGCAACCCCAAAGAGACCCGACCATAGCACCAACACTCCCTTCCAGCCTTTTCCCTTTGGTTTCTTCTTCCCCTCAGCTGCCACCCGAACAAGAGTTCCCTATCTTCTCCTTCACCAACCTTCCCCTCTCTCGGCCACTCCATTCTTTCCCCCCACATACCCATAACCCCAGGACAGATTTGCCTCTCTTCCCCTGATCGTTTCCTTCATCTCCTCCTTCCAGCAGCGGTTTCTCCACCTCGACACAGCCAAGCCAGCCCCCTACTTCCCTCTTCCAGTCGCCACACCAACACCCACCGATCTGTCCTTTCCTCCACCTCAACACCACCAGCAACCTTTCCATCCCCAGCAAACCCAGCTCGTCGCCTCCCACAACGGTCCAAACACAGCAGACCACATAGAACCCGCCGACCGAACAGCCATTCCCATCTCAAGAGCAGCTTCAGCGGCCACGTGCACAGCAGCAAGGCCGACCCCATAGCTACCCCAAACGCCCAATCTGACATCGGAAGAGAGTAAAACAAACTGGGGGGAAGACAGCAGAAAATAGATCTAAAAAGGGAAGAAAATAAAAACAAAATAAAATCAATTGTTTGTGTTGTTTGCTTGGCTTTGCAGGTGATGTTGTTTCTCACTGCCGGCAAGGAAGGGAAGAGGAGAAAAAGCCAGGCTAGATCCACTGATTTTTTGGGATTTAATAACTGATTTATTAAAGCCTTAAGAATTTGATTAATATGTGGTTTGTTGACTCTAATTGTGATTAATTGTGATGTTTGTGTTTTGGACAAAGAAAATATAAAAAAATGGTTTTTTGTGTGTTGCATACGGCTACTACCCTGACATATTTTGAATTTTCTCTTTTAAAAAGAAACAAATATTTGAAGTTTAAAAGAAAATGTGTCTTAGCATAGATTTCTTAAACACAAAAAAAAAATTATTTTCTTGCATTCTAAATTTTACAACATGTTTGTAAAACTCCAAAGGGTGTTGGCCAATATTCCAAAAAATACAAAAATCTTATTTTTTGGAGAATTCATCTATTATTCACCGTTAATGTTTGGATAAAGAAATCCCAAAGGGATGAATATCCAAAATATTATTGGAAATAACTTGTTATTATTCGCTGTTAACGTTTGGATAAAGAAACCCCAAGTGATTAATATCCAAAATATTTTTCTAGGAATAATAAGTCAGCACACATCCTTGAAAGAAGCCTTGATTATAATTGAGGACATTTCAATTTTTGACTCCGGGATTTACGAGCCGTGAAAGTATGAAACATTAAGGCAAAAAGAGGCTTCTAAAGTGCTCTGAATTCCTTAGATTTCTAAATCTTTGTGCCTTTTCATTATGATTTACAAGTCGCGAACACGTGAAATACTAAGGGAAAAATGAGCTCCTTAGCACATTGAATCTCTTTAGATTTCCATCTTACCTATCTCATAAATCATAGGTTATAAATTTAGTCTGAATCAAACACAGATTTCAAGAGATCTGCATTGGTTCTTCTTGGTACTTTGTAGACATATCCAAGGGTGTGATCCATACTAACAAAGGGTTCTTTCTTTTTAGACTTTGAACCCAAATTCATTCATCATAGCAAACCTATCCTAGAAAATCTATTTAAGAGAACACCAACACCATAGCAATTATAAGGCAAACCAAACACCAAGCAGCTTACCTTAGGTAGGGCATACTAGGGGTGTTAATACTTTCCCTTTACGCAACCAGTCCCTTACCTTAGAATCTCTGAAAAACCAGTTAGGGTTCCTAGTGACCATAATACTAGGTGGCGACTCCCTTATTCACAAAAACAAACTGCCCAAAATCAATCGAGGGCCGCCGCGACGCCGAGCTCTCGTGAGGGTGCGACACTTAAGGTAAGCTGCATTGTTTTATTGTCTAATAAAATCTAATGTCTTGTCATGTTTTCTAATTGTTGGTTCGTCTATGGTTTAAGAAAAGTCCTCCTTGTTAAAACCTAACCATTCTAACGTCAACAAATGAATTTAATATTCGGAATACATCTTACGTATAAGGTCATAACCCCAGATACTAAAAGAAAACAAGATAATTTTTTTAAATTGTTTTTGAAATATTGGTTACTTTCATAAACTGGTTATTAACGCCAAAATGCATGCTAATATATATTTCTTAAATTTTGTTGTATGAAAATATGAAATGATTTTTTTTCTTTGAGATACTTGGTCGTATGCTTGAAAACAAAAGGAAAACATTTTTTTTTAATTTTTCAATGTTTTGATGAAAACTAGGTATTTTAATACTGGACTTGTATCTTTACGGTATAAAAATACAAACCAATATTTAGCAAATTCTGTAGGAAAATACACGGGAAAATCACAAATTTTTTTGAAATAATTTTTTAAGAAATTTTTTTCGGAATGGGCCGGACCGGCCCAAAAAAAGAAATTAGGCCGGGAACAGCCCAATAAAATACAAACTATCTTATATTGGATTGGACTCAACCTAGCCGCATGGACTGGGTTGATGATCCAACTCGAACTGGTTACTATGCCTGTGCATAGTAACCAGCCAAATACAATTACTTAGTTACTGTGCTCATGCACAGTAACAAGGTAATTATTTTCCCTTGCTTGCAGAAACATGCACAGTGCATGTTCTGCATGCAAGAAGATGAAATGGGAAACAAAAATGAGGGGAAGAGAATTACCTAGAATGGAGGCGTTGTCATTCATGGTGTTGGTGGCTCACGGTGGCATTGTTGTCATGGAAGCTGGTTGTGGTGACAGACATTGATTCTCCTTCTTCTCTCCTCTGCTTCACCGTGTTTTTCATTCCCCCTATCAACAGTGTTCTTGCCTCTCTGCAGTGGCTTCATGGAGGTGTTGCTGGTGGCGGCGAAGAGGAAGACTGGTGGTGGTACGTGGAGGACGCTGCTTCTGTTTCTCTGTATTTTCTTCTTCTTCATCCTGCCTTTTGCTTGTGCTTCTTTCTGTTTTGTTTTTTTTATTGTTCTTCGTTCACTCTCCTCTCTCTCTTTTCTCTTTTATCTTTTCTTTCTTTTCCCCTCTGTTCCCCTCTCTCTTTTTTCTTTTTTTCCTATCCTCCACTAGTTCATTGCCTTTTCTGGCTTTTATAGGCCAGCTGAATGCCCTATGGTGGTAACGGTTGGCTTGTAATCGGCATGCAGTCGTGCCCCATAACTGAAGCAATTTAGTGCTTTTGCTACAAGAAAATTCTCTTGGCCTTTACTTTTGAAATGACTTCTGAAAAAGACAGTGAATAGTGTTCAAGGAAATGACGCCGTTTTCAAATTCAAATGAATATTTTCGATTTGGTCATTAAATTATTTGCAATTTTGTAATCAAGCCCCCGGGTAAATTGTAATTGGATCCCTTGATTTTAGCGCCATTTACAAGACAGTCTTTGGTTTTGAATTCATGCGATTTGACCCTCAATTGATCAATAAACTTCTAATTTCTTTAATTTAGCCCCTAATTTGGTTAATTTTAGCCCCTCTATTTACATGTCTTTTCTGGTTTGGTACTTGGTTTTGGAACTTCTATTCTTTAATTTAGTCATGAAAGTGTGATAACCTCATACAAAGTAAATAAAAATAAATATGAAGCCTAATTTTTACTAAACTCATTGTTGAAGGTTGAAATTGAAAAAAAAAATCAATCTAAAAATAGGTTACAATAAAACAACTTGAGTCTGCCTCGCGAGCAGCAGGGGAAGAAGAAGAAGAAAACAACTGCTGTCATCGAGCGTCCTCTCCATTGCCACCAGCACCATCAAAGCTGCCAAACAACAGCAGAACCACCGCGATAGGGAAGAGCACCGTGAGAAACAGAAGAAGAAAGGAGAAGCAGAGGAGAACAGAGTAAGGGAAAACACAGTGAAGAAAGAAAAGCTCACCACCGTCCAAGCCATTCTCCGGTCGGCAACCGCCAGCAGCACCGCCTTCAGAGCCACCACAGGTCAGCCCTCTGCCCCTTATCTCATTTTACTGTTCATCTTCTTGCATGCGGAACGTGCACTGTGCACGTTCTGCAAGCAAGAAAATAATT
>Ga0325405_1003067_pt1 | contig 17227 bp, 10 predicted proteins | sample PopdelMetagenome_21_FD_205663 | JGI IMG/M metagenome (GOLD analysis project Ga0325405, IMG submission 205663) | Populus deltoides microbial communities from Bellville, Georgia, United States - Xylem-Control-R2 | ecosystem: Host-associated > Plants > Phyllosphere > Stem > Wood/Secondary xylem...
ATGTTTCTTCAATGGAATGGATGTGGATGATGCAGTTAGGATACTGGATGGGCTCGATAAAGGTGCAAGATTTGGGATTGACAATCTCATCGATAGATGTCTTGTTGAAATCAACAGTGATCAAAGGTTGTGGATGCATCAACTAGTAAGAGATATGGGTAGGGAAATTGCTCGTCAAGAATCACCCAAATGTCAAAGAATATGGCATCATGGGGATGCTTTTACAGTTTTAAAAGGAACTACTGTAAGTAGCTGAATTTTTTTAAATGTCTACTTAAATGGTTTGTGGTGCCTTGACATATTCATTCATCTACTTTCCTTTCTCATGTACTTTTAATATTATTATGCAGGATGCTGAAAAATTACGTGGCCTTACCATTGATATGCATGCATTAATGGAAGATCATTATGCAGAAGTTGTCTGTACTGATTCAATGGTTTGTCGCAAGCGCCGCAGGCTTAACTTCTTTCAACAATGGCTTTTCGATTTTTCCGATGGGGGAAAATTACAAACTGGCCAAACAAGTTTGTTTTCCATCCTCAGCACGGATGCTTTTAGAAAGATGCCAGATGTAAAATTTCTCCAACTAAACTACTATAATTTTCATGGAAGTTTTGAGCACTTTCCCAAGAATTTGATATGGTTATGTTGGCATGGATTGTCTTGGAGCTCCATACCAAATCACATATGCTTGGAGAAGCTGGTGGTTCTTGATCTATCCAGAAGCTGTCTAGTTGATGCTTGGAAGGGCAAACCGGTATGGTCAAGTCTCTCTATAGCTATATCTCTCATTTTCAATTGATAACAACTAAATTCACGTATTTTCACAGTTTCTTCCAAAATTGAAAATTCTTGATCTCCGTCACTCTCGGGATCTCATTAGAACCCCAGACTTCTCGGGTCTCCCAGCCCTTGAAAAGCTAATACTTGAAGACTGCATCCATTTGGTTCAAATTCACGAATCTATTGGTGATTTACAAAGATTGTTGATCTTAAATCTAAGAAATTGTACAAGTCTTATGGAGCTTCCAGTAGAAATGAGTAGATTGAATTCACTTCAAGAGCTGGTTTTAGATGGTTGCTCAAATCTTAACAGCCTGAATATGGAGGTAGGGCATCATCAGGGGCGCAAGTTGCTTCAAAGTGATGGAATTGTTGCAAGTACATCATTCATTTCATCTCTTCCATTGAAGCTATTCTTTCCCTCTAGGTTTTCAACGAGGAAAATGTTGAGATGTACCTCGTTTTCACTGCCACGCTTCTTGGAGAGTCTAGATTTAAGTGGAACTCCAATTCATTTTCTTCCAGAAAGCATCAAGGATCTTGGTCTACTCAGACACCTATATTTAAGAAATTGCAAAATGCTTCAGGCACTCCCAGAGATTCCATCCCATTTGGATTCGTTAGATGTGTCCTTTTGCTATTCACTGCAAAGACTAGCATATCCAAACAGTTGGACTGAACAAGATGATTGTGATCAATTTGTCGAGTTCCAAGATCGGATAAAGCAAGAATTAATCCAAAAGTTTGACTCTCACATGTTCAGAATAATGAAAACGGTTAGTGCTCAAATACAGACATCGAGATTTCAGGTCCTCCCTCACACATTTTATTGATTTGGAAATCTACATTTGAATACTTTTCTTTTGCTCATTTTACAGACATTGTTTTGGTGGTACAGATAATATTTACAGATGGCATATTCAACGTTGTCGTATCTCTATTTGATGAAGAAGAGAAGTTCAGGGGGTTTTGTGCGGAGGGAGAAGAGGATAAATTGCTAATTCAGAATGAGTTTGTAAATAACTTTTCATTCAAAATATCTTCACCTCCTCCCGCGCACCGGATATGTGGCTTTAATCTGTTCATAAGTTGTGTGACGTCAGCATACCGTGGCTATAGTTATGTTTATATTGAAATCAGAAACAATACCAGTGGTCGATCCTTGCTTTGTCAAGCCTTTGTCTTCCCTATGAGGTACGCGCATGGTGTTCGTGAAATCCAATCGCTATTGCACACGAAATTAGGGGGCAATGATCCTACATTTGATAATGGTGATGACGTGAGTATTTCAGTGCTTCCACATCATCCAGCTATCCAAATAAGGACGATTGGTGTACGATGGTTGCATGAAGAGGAAGGAAAGGATGATGATATCCAATCAAAGGATGAAGTTATCAATGCCCACAACAGCAGCGACGACGACGACGACGACGACGATGCACACGTAGCCAAAGTAGAAATAGCTTCTCGTATTTTTAGAAATTATTATTGTGCTTTCCAAGCTAAACAAAGTGCTCGCAATTTAACTTTTTGGAATTTTGCAAAGAAGGGTCTAGAACTTGAATTATTTTAAATTTCAACCGTAAAATGAAAAAAAGCTGGAAAGCTTTTGAAAGAGTTTTTTCTTTTTTTCTTTTTTCTTGAAAATCTTATCATGAAAATAGTTTTGTATCTCTAGTAATCTTCCTCCTTAATTTCTTTGTCTAGCATGAGATCTTTTATTTATAAATATTTACAAGGGCTTTCATATTAAAAAATGTAATATGATATTATTTTATTAATTTGTATTTATAATAAGACATATTAAATGTCTTATTTTATATGTTAACCTTTTATTGACCAAAATATATGTAAATGTTTTTTTTAATGCTATTTTATCTATTTTATTTCATCTTTTTATGTAAAAAATAAAATAAAAATAACACATGATAAAATTTGATTAGTAATTTTTTTTGTTTCTACATATACCCTCTTGAAATAGGTTCACTTGTAATAAAAAAATAAATAACCATGTTTGACTAAGAGGATTTTATAATTTGAATATATTTCATTTTAATTAAAAACTTGAATTGATTTTATTAAATTTTTACAATAAATTAATATATATATATATATATTTATTGTAAAAATAAAATATAATAATCATCAAAATTAAAAATTAATTTTGATTGAAAATTATCAAATTAAAAGATAGAATTAAAATTCAATAACAAAAGTTGAGATCGTAAAATTTTCTATAGTAGCCAACAACTTTGACTACCTATGAGACTCTTTGATATGTTTATCCCTACAGAGTGGAATGGTACGTGGGTATATGCATGGTGCATATAGTGGAACACGTACGTGGGGGTGAATGAGAAATGGGTCTTTGTTAGTTATTGATGGTTGCTGGAAACTAGTGTAGTGGGAGGAATATTTCCTTATTGTTAGTGCTTTCCTATCTTTAAGCAGGTTGTTTACCTTTCCCAGTTTAGTAGGCTATAAAATGTAGCCAATAGGTTGTTCTGAATTATGCTGAAAATAATAAATAACATCCTTTCTACTCTTGCCTTTTCTTCTCTTGTTCCCCAATTCTTTTATGGTTGATAGTAAATTACTCATCAATTGATATCAGATACTGGTTACACCAAGGACACCAGAGGAAAATCCAACACTGAGTTCCGCAGCGAGGTCAATGAAGCTTTGGCTAGACACGAATCCAACTTCGATCAGGTGCATGGCACTCAACAAATTATACTGACTGAGTTTACAAGCCTTACGCGTCTCTAGGAGTCCAAGAATGAATCCTCCAGAGTTGAACCCATTTGCTCCTGCTGAATCATCAAGTCACAACTCAGGAAACCATCAATCCTTACTTAAACTGAATTTTCTAAAGTTCAGTGGAGAAGATCCAATGGGGTGGATTTACAAATCTGAGCAATACTTTGAATACAATAATGTTTCACCCGTGCAACGAGTGCCGCTTGCCTCCTTCCATCTAGAAGGAATAACCTTACAATGGCATCAATGGATGACTAAATTCCAGGGACCATTAACATGGGAGGAATTCACCAAAGCCATTCTCTGACGTTTTGGTCCAACTGATTTTGAAGACCCCTCGGAAGCTCTTTCAAGACTCCGACAAACTACCACCATTGCAGCCTATCAAGAAGAGTTTGAAAAACTCTCCCATCAAGTTGATGGCCTCCCAAAAGCCTTTCTTATCGGTTGTTTTATTGCAAGTCTAAGAGATGACATTCGCCTATATGTCAGGATTAAGCATCCAACCACATTATCTGATACCATCGGTGTCGCAAGGTTGATTAAAGAACGAAACCAACTTCAAAAGAAGGTGACACACCCTTACCGGATCTAACCACCTGCAGCTACAACAAAAACAAGCATGAGTAATACTGTAGGGGTACTTGGACCTCCACCAAATTTGCGGCAGAACATGAATCCCACATCAAATGTCAGACGGATTTCCAACCAGGAAACACAAGAAAGGCAAGAAAAAGGCTTATACTACTATTGTGATGATAAGTTCATTCCGGGTCATCGCTGCCAACGACCCCAATTATTCATGATTAGTGATACAAACGATCAAGATTCTGAGATACAATCTGAGATACTACAAGAGGCATAGGACCAAGAAGCTATTCCTGAAATTTCCTTCCATGCAATTGCAAGTACAACTCATCCTCAAACCCTTCAGGTGATGGGAAGATTGAGGAGCAAAGAAGTCATGGTATTGATAGACGGTGGAAGCACACACAATTTTATCGATCAATCCTTAGTCAATAAATATGATCTACTTGTAGTTCCTAATAAAAACATTTCAGGTGACAGTAGCTAACGGGGAGAAAATAGATTGCACAGGGTTGTGCCCATCACTCACCATCATGATACAAGGACAGATTGTTACAGCAGACTATTTTATTCTTCCGATAGTAGCGTGCCCAGTAGTGTTGGGAGTGCAGTGGCTTATGACACTAGGTCCGGTGGAGACATATTATAAAAGATTCACCATGTCTTTCAAAAAGGATGGGAATTTATGTGTTTTTCAAGGGTTGAAACAATGAGGACTACAAGTTTTGACAGAGAAGGAATTCACTACTATGTACGTCTTTAACCAATTCTTTGCTATAATTCCAGTAGGCTCCATTACCCAACCAAATTCACATCCATCCGAAATAGCCCAACTCTTATCCAACTTGACGCACGTCACCCACACGACGATCGTTAGCAATTTTTTGTTCATTTGCTTTGATTGGTTCTTTGAGAGTCGCCACCTAGTATTTGATTGAAGGCTACTAGAAAACCTGATGTGCTGGTTTTTATTAGAGATTCGAGGGTAAGGGACTGGTTGTGACCAGGGAAGATATTAGCACCCCTAGCATACCCTACAAGAGATAACATTTTTACCGACGGTCTCACCAACGGAATCCGTCCATCGAAATACTAATCGTCGGTAATTTTCCATTCGATTGCTAATTCTATCGGGAATAAAAAAACAAAACACCGACAATATTTTCTGTCGATATATACCAACAGAAATGGAGACGGAATTATTTCTGTCGGTAAAAAATACCGACAAAAAAATTCCATCAGTAAGTCTGTTGGTTTTTGCTGATTTTTTGGTAGTGTTTTAATTCAAATACACTACCCAAAATATTAAAAAATAAATTTGAAAGTATATAAAATTAAAGTGAAAGTAAAAATAAACTTACTATTAAAGTTACTTCATTCGATGTTTGTGGAATATAATTCATCTATAATCGAATATGAATCGATATTGTAACAACTCCTCAGTTGGAATAAAATAACAATCTCATGTCAACTGAAAAACAAAGTAATTAAATTTTTTCCCTCTCTCAATTCCTCCTTCCTTCACTTGATTCTTCCTTATATTAATATTTTCTAAGTTGGACTTTGTAAGTTTACAAGGTTATTTTCTCACTTTTCTTATTTTTTTTCCTTGGATTTTTTTATGTTTTCCCCTTACTTTTCTCTCTTTATCTCTCACCTTTTCTTTTCTTTCTTTTTCTATTATGCTTCTGCCCAGTCGGCAACATATAAAAGGAAGGAAGAACTAATTTATTTTATTTTTTAATGGCAAATAACCATTTTACCCTTAATGAGTCGTTTTGCTTTTATTTGATGTTTTTTTTTGTTAGCACTACCAAACTCTGTTCATCCTAAAATTTTAACCAGATTTTATTCAATATATTTGAAGATCCCTCGTAAAATTTCAGCTCAATTTGATGGCTGGATTGAAAATTACATCCAATAACGTAAAACTGGTCAAATTGTGATTTTTTTATCAAATTTCTGAATTTTTTCAAAAATTCTGAAATTTTAACCCAAGCTAAAGCATCATATTAGAAGGCTCCATGTAAATTTTCAGAATTTTTTGATACCTTAATTGAAAATTACAAATTTTCTTTACATAAAACTAATAAATAAATATTGATAAAATCTGACTTGGGCTAGAGCCCACCCTAGCCCATACATGCCTCCGCCTTTGCTTGGTAGTGAAATTTCAGGTTCAGGGTTAGTTTGAGAGTTGAGAGGTTCGGGTTCGGTCGAGTCAGGGCCAGGGATGTCATGGTGGTTGTTGTTGGGGTGTTGGAGGAGATGGAGAGGGAGGAGGGCACCATCAACAAAGAGTTCATCAGTTGTGTCATAACCCAATTTTTGACCCTTTTATTTTAATTATTATTTTATTTTATTTACTGAAAAGGAAAAAAAATGATGATAATGATGAAAAAACAAGTAAAATAAAATAAATGAAAAATAAATTAAAATTTGGGTTAAGGGCAACATGACTGGAAGTTTTGAGGTTTAATTAAACTTTGGAATTAATCTAATTAATCCAATCAAGAGTTTAATTGGTGAATTGATAAGTTTTGAGACTTAATTAAGCTTGGAATTAATTTAATTAATTAAATCAAGGGTTTAATTGGAGAATTGATAAGTTTGAGACTTAATTGAACTTGGATTTAATTAAATTAATGAAACCAGGGACTTAATTGAAGAAATAGCAAAGTTTGGGGTTAATTGGGGGCAAAATTGCAACAGATTAAAGTCCAAGGATTAGCTTGTAAAAAGCATCGAAATACAGGGGTTCAATTACAATTTACAAAGGGGCTTGATTGCACGATTTCAGAACTTCAGTGACCATATTGAAAATGGTCATTCCCATCGCACAAACGGCACCGTTTTGAGAAGCTGTTCATCGCCTTCTTCGCCTTCTTTCTCAGGAGTCGTTTCTGGCAGTAATGGCTTTGAAGCCGTTACAAATGGTTGGTATTCTCTGGCTATAAAGCCAGAGAAGATGAGAGAGCGCGGGAGGAGGAATCACAAAGGGGGGAATCACAGAACCGAGAGAGAGCAAAAAAAATCCAGGAGACAGAGAGGGGGGAGAGAACAAAAAAACCAGGAGAGGCAGAAAAAAGAAACCCAGAAAACAGAGACAAAAGCAAGCAACAAACCCAGAATACCAACATTAACATCACCGTCTTCTTGATCGCCTCCTGCAAATAAAAAAAAAAGAACCCTCAGCATCGCCATCGTCTTCATTCCTTCATCTCAAAAAACCAGGATAATAGGCTAGATAACCAGAAGCAAAGGAAACGCAAAACCCAGAGAGAAAAACGCAAGGAAAGGTGGAAAGGGTGCCCTGCCAAGCGTGGTTCAATCACACAGAAGGAGCTTTGTCATCGTCTTCGTTGCCTTCGGCCAACCAAGATAAGTCGCTTCCTCTGCCTTTCATTCGGTTTCAACTTATTAGCAGCATATTGTGCAAGTGAATTTTAATTCACTTGACTTGCACAACGCAGCAACATGCGTGGCTTGTCGCACGCGTGTTGCTTTTGCTCGGCCAGGTCACTGGCTTGGGCCAGTGACCGGGCCGGGCCGGCTAGGTCTAGCCCAGCCCATGTGGGCTGAGCTGGGCCCAGCCCCAAAAAATAAAAAAACAATAGAAAAAATAGAAAAGTAGAAAAAATAAAAAATAAAATAAAAAATGTATATGCATAAATAAAAATAATATAAATTTATTGGTTTATTTACTAACGCTAGAGTCAGGAATAAAAATACCGATTTAAATTTATATTATTTTTATTCATTGTATTTTATTTTGTTTAGCTAGAAAATAAAAAACATATATGTGCATGCGTAAAAAAATAAATTTATTTTATGTGAATATTCACTGGCGCCAGAGTCAGGAATATTATAAGCAAATTATCATAGCATAAACTAATAAACATTTAGCAATTTAAGACAAAACCAGCAATGCAGTCTGCCTCAGGCAGAACGTTTAAGGGGTGATAATATCTTTTCTTTTACGTAACCAATCCCGAGCCATTGAATTTCTGATGACAAGTTGAGGTTCCTAGTGACCGTAATACTAGGTGGCGACTCCTCAAATAAGACATTTTCCCCTAAAAGAACAAGATGCCAAATATCTGTTCTTTTTTCATAATTTGAAAAAAAAAATTTAGGGCCGCCGCGATGTCAGGTGCGACAAGCTGAAACAATATTTGGTTTGAGGGAAAGATGGGTTTTGGATCCAGAACTCAAATTCTGGTGAGTTTGAATCACTGCTTGTCCTACTTCTTCTACTGCTGCATGGAGAGAGGATTACTTGAGGTTCTTTAATGGATATTCTTTGTGGCCTATCCATATCGTTGGATAATGAAAGAGAGAGAGAGGAGGTTTGTTTTTGAGAGGCGAGGAGGGAGAGGAGAGGAAGTGTGGGGAAGTTTCTCTGTTTTTTCAGGACTTAGCATAGTTCAGAGTTCAGCTCAGCTTGACCCTACAAGAGCAATAAACAAAGGAGATTGAGTTAATAAAAATGAAGAGATGGGAGGGTGAAAGGTTGGGTCTCTGTGTGTGTATACATAAAAGTCAACTTGAGACATGCTCTGGATTGTATTTTAAAAAATCTAGAAACTAGGTGGCGAGTTGATCGATCAAATCCTTGTAATCCAATTTAATACATAAGAATTTCATAGGAAATAAATATTTTTCTTCCTATTATTTTTTTATATTTTCATTTTCCTATTATGGATTTTTAGGCTTTTCTAGTTTTCTTATTTGAATGAAATCATTTTTCTATTTTTTTTAACATTGATAGGGTTTTTCTAATATTTCTATATAAAAGGTTGTAATAACTTTGACAAATGAAGGCTTGAATGAATAAAAATTGAATATTTTAGGAAGTCTCCCCATAATTATAGTGTTCTTGATATTTGAAAGTTTTGACTTGTTACAAATTATGTTATCCTTCACTGCTGATTGTGTTAGTTGGTATTAGAGCCTATCAATTCTTAGTGGTTTTGGTTGAAGGTCGTAGATGACATGTATCGAAGCTCAATGATTTTTGATTGCTAATTGATGTGTGTTGTTGAATAACCATGATTAAAAAAGATTGCAGAATAAGACGTACTTGTGTAGGAAGGGATGGCAAGGTTACCCTCAGGCAAAAGACATCTAAGAATCATTGTGTTATTTTTAAGGTTGTTAAAATCGCGAGTTAACTCGTAAAATCGTAAGATTTTACGAGTTAACATGTATCTAATATGCTAAATCGGACTAAAAACTTGAAATCAGTAAAATCAGATTTAATTTGTGCAAAATTGGTAAACTCAATAAACTCAGTCCGATTTTATGAATTTACTAAATTTATGATACAAACCAAGTCAAGTCTAAATTTAGCCTTAAAATGTTTGCTGATTAGTTTTGCGAGATTGAACATATATTTCAAACCGCATATTGGATAAAGCTGAAATTTTACAGGAAAATATTAGATACATGAAAATATATTGTGGTAAATTTTCAGATCAAATGGAGTTAGGAAACATAATATTTCAAAAGGTCAAAGTTAGTAAACTAATATTATTAAATATGTCAAACAAGACCTTCATATATTGTTTGAGACATATCTAGAGCTACTGGTGGAATTTTACTTCGATTAAAGTTGTGATAGAAACTAGACATCTAAAACTTTCCAACCATATATTATAGGTCCAATAATTCATCCAAACAAGAGAGAACGACATGTTTGAAATCAGAACTCAAATGTGCCAAAAATATGCAAAAATTGAAGATTCAGGGTGCATGGAGGAATTTTAACATGAAGACTTTTTTTTATTATTCTATTCTATTTATTTATTTAATTTCAAATAATTATTTTTATTTTGAATTTTTTTCTAGTGCATTAGACATGGTTTAAGAGTTTATTTCATTATTGAATTTATGTTAGTTAATTACTAATTTAAACTCATTAACTTGCAACCAAAAAGGGGTCTATTAAGACTTATTGTGATGGGAATAACCAAGTTGTCACTAGGTTTATGTGTGTTTCCTACCTTTCAGTGATTCTCCTGTATTGACAAATTTTGTTCTAAGATTTTTTATTTTTCCATGTCATTAATTTATTGATTCATACTATCTATCTCTCTCATTTTATTTAGATCACTCATTGATTATAATATTGTTGACTCATTTATTAGATTTTAATGTAATTTAATTTCTTTGCTAGAATTATCAATATATAATTAGTTAAAAAAATTACTTGTGATTTATAATTTTACGATCCAAGTTTATATTGTATTTTTCATGTCGTGTCAAAAAAACATTTTTGACAACCTTGGTTATTTCTATCTGCATTAATTGTTATTATTTAAAATCCTGATGATATAATTAATGATGGGGCAACTCACACAAGGTTTTGTGTTAGGGATCTACGATAAAGTGAACCATACAAAAAATCTTATATTAAAGACCCATGATGTGGTGATTCACATACAAAGGATATTCGTGGAGCAAGTTCTTGACTGCGGTCTAAACTCGAGTATGAATTCTTTTCAATCAAGGAAGACTGATGCATGATTTTTTTAGGAGAATAAATAATTTTCTTAATTGATTTTATTTTTTCTATTTTTATTTTCCAATTCAATATTTTTAGGTTTTCTAGTTTTCCTATTTGGATGGAATATTTTTTTTATTTTTTTATTCAATATTAATAGGGGTTTTTTTTTAATTTCTATATAAATGGTTGTAATAGTTTTTAGAAAGTGGAGACTTGGATGAATAAAAATTGAATATTTTAGATCTCTCCCCATAATTATGATGTTCTTGGTCTTTGAGAGTTTTGATGACAAACCTCGTTATCATTCACTCTAGTTTACGTTAGTTGGTAATAAAACTTGAAGATTCTTAATGATTTTGGTTAGAGATTGTAGAGGATGTGTATCAAAAATCAATGATTCTCGATGGTTAGTTGTTGCATGCTAATAAATAACTATGGCTAGAAGAGATTGCATAACATGATATACTTATGTCAGAGAGGATATTGAGGTTCTCCTTAGGAAAAACAATGTTTAGGAAACAATGTGTTGTTTTTATTAGTGTTAGTTGTTATTGAGAATCCTAGTGGTAGGACATATGACAAGGTGATCCATACAAAAAAGTTATGTTAGAAACTCACGATTTGTTGTGTTAAGGACCCTAATTGAGATGGCTCATATAAAATTATTGTGTTTGGGATCCAAATGTGATGACCTACACATAAAAGATATTTGTAGAGGATGATTGCTAACCAAGATCCGAACTTAAAGACAAGTTCCTTCCAACATGAGAAGATTAATATGAATTTTTTTGTAGAAAAATAAATATTTTTCTTAGTTAATTTTATTTTTTTTTCTATTTCTATTTTCCTATTAAATATTATCAGGCTTTTCTAGTTTTTCTATTTGAATGAAATATTTTTTTCTATTTCTATTTTTCTATTTAATATAATATGGTCTTTTTAGTGTTTCTATATAAATGGTTGTAATAGCTTTTGATTAGTAGAGACTTAGATAAAAAATATATATATATATATTTTAGATGTCTCTCAATAATTATGATGTTGTGGGTTTTTGAGAGTTTTAACTTGTAACAAAACTTATTATCCTTTCTTCCTATCTATGTCTATGTTAGTTAAAGACCCTGCATTTGCTAATGCTAATGGTGATGACTAAAATGAATGGGTGTTGAGATTTTGAGAGGCAAATTAATTTAATCAAAGGTAAAATAAAAAAAATTAAAAGTATAAAAAGGCAATTAAGGATGAAATTAAAGAATATCAAGACCAAGAACCATACTGTAAAAGATACTAAGAGTTCAATCAAATAAATCAAGTGGCATAATTGAAAAGATTATTAAAGATTGTGACCAATTGAGGGTTTGTTTGTGAAATAACAAGAAAATAGGGATCAAAATTGACTTTCACTTATTAAATTTTTTTAGGTAATTAGTTCAGAATTAAGGCCCCGTTTGTTTGCTAGAAAGTAGTTTCATTTTGGAAAGTGAATTCCAGGAAAGTGAATTATTTTCCGATATTTGATAGTGTAATAGAAACTAAGTTAGAAAACACTTTCCAGTATTTGGTTATGTTATGAAATATGAGCTGAAAAATAACTTATTAATGTTTTATTTTTTTCAAGTTTATTAAAATAATGAGGAACAAATCTCACAAATTAAGAAGTTGAATGAGAATGAAATTGTTAAAAAATTTAATTTCATAAAATATCTCAAATAAAATAAATACTAATCAAAATAATAGAGATCAAATATAACAAATAAAAAAATTGAAAGATGAAGAAATTAAAATAATAATAATTATCATTTCATAAATTATTTCAAATAAAATAAGTAACAATTGAAAGAATGATGATTAAATTTGATAGATAAAAAAATTCAATTAAAAAATAATAAGGGAAAATTAAATAACAATTATAAAAATAAGGATCAAGATTAATATAAAAATCAAATTCTAAGGGATTAAATTGAAAAAAAATATATTCAAATAATATAAATATTGCAATCAAAAGTTTAAGGATCAAATTTGATATAATCAGCAAATAATATGATATTTTTAAATTTTCACAACTTCTGAAAAGTATTTTTCGTTAACTAACTTTTCTAATGACAAATAAACACAGGAAAGATTGAAAAGTGGTTTTCAGGAAACCACTTTTTGTCAAACAAATGAGGCCTAAACTCATTTACATGCAATTGGCTAATTTATATACAATTTGAAACATAATAAAGGCTGCTAATTAAATATATGTATTAATAGAAAAATATTTATAAAAAATAATCTTAAAACTAGATCAAATACAAGTTGAGTGAACTCTTCACTCAACAAGAAACAAATTGAATAAAATCAATTGGTTTATACCAATCCAATTTAAATTATTTTCTCTTGTATAGAGGAGGTCTTGCTAATTTTTTTAAAAAAAATAAAAATGGTTTATGATATCTCTTAATTTTTTAATTTATGTGAATGTTAAGGGAAAAGTCAATCACCTGTCATATAAACATGATTACTGCTAGTTCTTCTAGCAATGCTTCTGACGACCATGAATTGTTAGGTGCTGACTTAGAATAAGCACCTAAAAGATAGACATCCACTTACTATGCAAGCTCGTTGAGCACCTTCAAAGTGAAATTTTAAACAGAATTTTTATTATTTATTTATTTTCTTTATTTGATCAGAAATTTTTGATATAACATATTTCATCGCTATCTATGCCAGAAATTAATGGCATAAATTTTCAACCTTATTGGTGCAATATTTTTTCATAGCTATTTGCTAGTTTCTTCTAGTAGTGAAACAACTAAAAAAGAAATGTTGCATTAGTCCTAAATGTTAGGAGTAAATTGAAAGCAATCCCTATTTGTTTTTAGTATGATCAGATTTCTTTGCTCCACTACTTGAAAGACATTTGATACAATACGTTTTGGTCTAAACCGAAGGCAATAATTTTTTTAAAATTAATTAACCTGTTGTTGACTGGTCTACTAACGATGTTTTATGGAAAAAAAACATTTATAAAAGCATGTGAGGTCAGAGAAACTGATTGGAATATACAGGAGATATTTTAGAAAAAGGCAAATAGACGTAATGGAAAACTAGGAGAAATTAATGGCAAACAGATATAAAATTTAGGGATTTAATATTATGTTATTAAAATAAAGGGATTAACTAAATAATAATTAACTTCACAAAAAAATTGTTAAAGGAATACATGCAGTAATACCAACCACGAAGCAAAAGATTTGAGAAAAGATAGAGAATTAAACAGAAATGATGTCAATAGCCATCAACTTCTCCTCTTAATTAGATTTTTCTTACTTGATTCTTACTTCAATTAGATTTTTCTAACTTGATTCTTTGTGTTGATGATCCTGCCACTTCCGTCTCTTTCTTTCTCCCATTTATTGTGTATGGGACTTTGCTTGCTAAATTATTATGCCTAAACAATAAGAAATCATCTTCCAACTCCATACCCAAATACTCGCCTCTAGCAAAGAATCCAAAACACATCACCACACCCACCAGACCACCTTGCAATGAATGAGAATATGACTCAGATTCTGCAGCTTCACTTCACAGCACCTGGATAAACAATTCACGTTATAGCATACTTGGCGAGCAATTATGCGACGAGTACTAAGTGATCTGCCTACAATAGGCCTAAGCTCCTCCCCAATCGAGCATCTTGAAGGATGTTGATGGAAACAAAACCATAACCCCCAAGTGGTCTAAATGTAGAGAAAAGTTAGTCAGGCTGAATAATTTAAAATTGTGAGCTACAATGGTGTAATTCTTATTATCATCCCTCTTCAAACGCATCCCCATTGTGACCCTGTTTTATCAGAAACATCACAGAGAACTTTTCAGTGATAGGAAGTCAACTATGCAATCCTTAACTTATCAAGTTGTTTATGTATTGGATGTTTATTGTATAATATGAAAATCATGTGCGTGCGTTAGATAATGTTTGTTGTTAATTAAGTTTCATTAGAGCATCCTATTAATATGTTAAGCAAAAATATAATATCCTGGATTTTCATGTTAAATTGAGAATTTGTCCGGAATAAAAATGGGGATGTTACAACTTCTCTCTTTTTTCTTTCTCCCTCTTCCTCTTCTGCTATTTATCTCGTCAACCAAACCTCTCACTCTTTCTTTCTCTTCTCTCTCTCATTCTCTCCTCAAGCAACGACCCTCTTTTCTCTAACAGGTATGGCTTCTCCTTCTCTTTTCTCCTCGGTTTGTTTAATTTTTTATTTGTTACTTAACTCATAACATGTTATTTTTTTAATTCTCAGATTAACCCACTACTAATATAAGGTAAGAATTCTCCTATTTCTTCTCTAAGTTTTGTGTTTTTTTTTCTATTTTATTTTTATGTTCTTAATTGTATGAATTTTGTTGTTTGAATTTTTTTCATATGAGAAAATTTTGTTAAATTTTAGTTTTTTTTTCAATTAAATAAAAAAAACCTAATTGAACTTTAAAAAGGTTTAAGTGGCTTGATCAGGAGCTAAAATGAAAGAAAAAAAAAAGCTTAGAAGTCAATTTGTTAGAAATTAGAAGAATCAATAAATCTAGGGATTTAATTGAAATTTTGTTTATGTTAATTAATGCAACTAGGGACTTAATTGAAGAAAAAACAAAGTTTGAGAATCAATTTGTGTCAAGATTGTAAGAATTAAAGGTTCAAAGACTAAAATGAATGGGTATTGAAGTTTTGAGAGGCAAATTAATTTAATCAAGGGTGAAATCAAAAAAATTAAAGTATAAAAGGGTAATTAAGGATGAAATTAAAGAATATCAAGACCAAAGACCATACTGTAAAAGACACCAAGTGCTCAATCAAAGAAATCAAGTGGCATAATTGAAAAGATTATTAACTATTGTGACCAACTGAGGGTTTGTTTGTGAAATAACAAGAAAATAGGGACCAAAATTGACTTTCACTCATTAAAATTTTTTTTAGGTAATTAGTTCAGAATAAACTCATTTACATGCAATTGGATAATTAACATACAATTTGAAACATAATAAAGGCTGCCCATTAAATATATGTATTAATAGAAAACAATTAAAAAAAAATAATCTTAAAACTTGGTCAAATATATACAAGTTGAGTGAACTCTTCACTATGATAGGGAAACAAATTGAATAAAATCAATTAGTTTGTAGCAATTAAATTTAAATTATTTTCTCTTGTATAGAGGAGGTGTTGATAATTTTTTTTTAAAAAAATAGAAATGGTTTATGACCTTTTAATTTTTTAATTTGTGTAAATGTCAAGGGGAAAGGCAATCGCGTGTCATATGAACATGATCACTACTAGTTCTTTTAGCAATACTTCTAACGACCATGAATTGTTAGATGCCGATCAAGAATAAACACCTGAAAGATAAACATCAACTTACGATGCGAGCTCGTTGAGTACCTTTAGAGCGGAATTTTAAACGGAATTTTTATTATTTTTTATTCGATCAGAAATTTTTGATATTACAATATCGCTATCTATGTTAAAAATAAAATTTTTCATAGCTATTTGCTAGTTTTGTAGTAGTGAAACGACTTAAAAAAGAAAAGTTGCATTAGTCCTAAATGTTAGGAGTAAATGAAAGCAATCCCGATTTGTTTTTAGTATGATCAGATTTCTTTGCTCAACTACTTGAAAGACATTTGATACAATACGTTTTAAAAGACAATAATTTTTTAAAAATTAATTTACCTGTTGGAATATACAGGAGATATTTTAGAAAAAGACAATTAGACGTAATATACAGGAGAAATTAATGGCAAACAGATATAAAATTTAGGGATTTAATATTATGTTATTAAAATAAAAGGATTAACTAAATAATAATTTACTTCACAAAAAAATTGTTAAAGGAATACAGTACGTAATACCAACCACGAAGCAAAAGATTTGAGAAAAAAGAGAGAAACAGAAAAGATGTTAATAGATTTTTCTAACTTGATTCTTACTTCAGGATTTTTCTAATTAGATTTTTTAACTTGATTCTTACTTCAATTAGATTTTTCTAACTTCATTCTTCTAATCAACTTCTCATCTTAATTAGATTTTTCAAACTTGATTCTTACTTCAGGATGTCAATAGCCATCAACTTCTGGAGTTTATTTTCTAACTTTTTTCTTACTTCACCATGTCAATAGCCGTCAACTCCCGGCACCAAAATTTTCCATGCATAACTGCTCAAGCCTAGACATTCCGACTTTCTGCTTCCGGCATTAATTAGCCATGGAAAATTCAGTGTGCATCCAAGTCTTGATCAAAATAAAACCAAAAAATTCCTCACGCGGAAACGTTCCAAACCATAGAGAGAGTGGACTTGTGGGGATGACTTGTCTTAAATTTACAATCCACCCCTTCTCTCTCAATTTTGAGCAAATTTAAAAAAAAAAAGGTCCTAACGCGGATATGGTCCGTACCACAGAGACTTTTAAGGTTGATTTAAAAGCAGAAAATTGATGAACTGATAAGAGAACATCAGCGAAGGGAAAGTGAAGATTGCAGGTACTCTCTCTCTCTCTCTCTCTCTCTCTCTCTTATCTCTTTTAGTATTATGTTATATTGCGGA
>Ga0325405_1003070_pt1 | contig 17218 bp, 17 predicted proteins | sample PopdelMetagenome_21_FD_205663 | JGI IMG/M metagenome (GOLD analysis project Ga0325405, IMG submission 205663) | Populus deltoides microbial communities from Bellville, Georgia, United States - Xylem-Control-R2 | ecosystem: Host-associated > Plants > Phyllosphere > Stem > Wood/Secondary xylem...
ATGGAAATACTGGAGAGTGTGAAGGTGTGCATGGCAAAGGCAGTGGACAATGCTTCGGCAGAGGGGCATAATGTGGACGCTGCTTTGAAGGCTATTGGTTTGACCAATCAGAGAGAAACTACTCTTGTTTGGAGCAAATCCACTGGTCGTCCACTCTATAATGCCATTGTTTGGATGGATGTTCGCACCACTTCTGTTTGCAGGTTTCCTTTACTTCGCTTATCATCCATTTCCACTCCAAAATTATTTCTTTTTTATTTTCCTATGACTGAGGATTTTCTTTATCAGAATTTCTTTATTGTTGCTTTGGTTTTGATATTACCCCCATTTGATTGATTGATATTGCTGGAAATTTGTGATACTAGAAGGTTTGACTTTTTCTCTCTCTCTCTTTTTTTTTTTTTTTCAAATCATTGATCATTAGCTGTGTTTCCAAGGTTTATTGTAAGGATCTAATATATCCCTTTTGATTGATTTCTATTGCTGGAAATTTATGATACCAAAAGATTTTAGACTTTTTTTTTTTAATATTTGATCATTTGCGGTGTTTCCAAGAATTACTGTAAGCATATTTTGAAGGGTTTTCTTTTAACAGGAGGCTGGAGAAAGAAATGCCAGGAGGAAGGACTCATTTCGTTGAGACATGCGGATTGCCAATTAGCACTTATTTCAGTGCCATGAAGTTAATCTGGTTGATGGAAAATGTGGATGTGGTTAAAGAGGCTATCAAGAAGAAAGATGCTTTGTTTGGAACGGTAGATTCTTGGTTGATCTGGAATTTAACTGGCGGAGTAAAGGGTGGCTTGCATGTGACTGATGTCTCTAATGCATCTCGAACTATGCTCATGAATCTTAAGACTCTTGAATGGGATAAACCTACATTAGAAACCCTGAAAATCCCAGCTGAAATTCTTCCAAAAATTATCAGTAATTCTGAGATTATTGGAAAGATCAGAGAGGGATGGCCGCTTGTTGGTTTCCCAATTGCTGGATGTCTTGGTGACCAACACGCTGCGATGGTTGGGCAAGCCTGTAAAAAGGGTGAGGCTAAGAGCACTTATGGAACTGGTGCTTTCATACTTCGCAACACGGGTGAGGAGGTGGTACATTCAACGCATGGGCTTCTAACCACCTTGGCATTTAAGCTTGGCTCAAAAGCGCCAGCAAACTATGCACTTGAAGGCTCAATTGCTATTGCTGGGGCTGCAGTTCAATGGCTCAGAGATAGTCTTGGAGTAATTAAAAGCGCTGGTGAAATCGAGGAACTGGCATCTCAGGTTGATACAACTGGTGGGGTTTATTTTGTTCCTGCCTTCAATGGATTGTTTGCTCCATGGTGGCGTGATGATGCTCGTGGGGTTTGTATTGGGATCACAAGGTTTACAAGCAAGGCTCACATTGCTCGAGCTGTGCTTGAGAGCATGTGTTTTCAAGTGAAGGATGTGTTGGATTCAATGCATAAAGATGCCGCAGGTTCTGAGGAGGGAGAATTCTTGCTTAGAGTGGATGGTGGTGCTACTGTCAACAACCTCTTGGTGCAGATTCAGGTTTGAGCTTTAAAGCGTTCTTCTTATTCTGTATCAATCATATTTGCTCTTATTTACTGTTCTGTAACAATTTTGATTGCCCCTCGCAGGCTGACTTGCTAGGAAGCCCTGTGGTGAGACCAGCTGATATTGAGACAACAGCCCTCGGAGCAGCCTATGCTGCTGGTTTAGCTGTCGGGGTTTGGACAGAAGAAGAGATTTTTGCTTCTGGAGAAAAGTCCAAGTCTGACACCACTTTCCGCCCCAAACTAAATGAGGAGCTGAGGAAGAAGAAGGTGGATTCGTGGTTCAAAGCTGTTGAAAGGACTTTTGACTTGGCTGATCTTTCCATTTGACGCTGTTTATTAATGACGCTTCCATCCTATCTTTTCATTCGCTTTCGATCCATATCTTGTCACAAGCTTAATAATTTTAACCGACGGTTTAATCCTATCTGTAATTTCTATTATATGATCAATTTCTGTACGCTAAAATCAGCTGGCCATCCTGGAAATTATGGGGTTCAGCTGGTTGCCTGCAACTCTGTAACCTGTGTAAGTCCTGTATCCCCGAGGTTCATCATCATCCCTTGGGGTGTGTTTGGTAGTTCGGTAATGCATGGACAGCGTTTATCAGAGTACATTTTTAGTGTGTTTTTTTATTCAGTATATCAAATTTGATGTTTTTTTCAACTCGGACGCGAAAAACACCTGTTCTTGCTCAACGTTCATATTGTTTTCTTGTGACTGGTGAAATCTTATGTTTTGGATCCTTGAGAACTAGTGAACTAGCACTGAGGTTGCCTGATAGTAAGGTGCCATTCTCTGTACCCCTTCAATTCAATAGAATATGGGATGGAGAGCCAAACCCTAACAATGGAGTAAATGGCATGGAACGGAGGGCTTCAAGCTGTTTCTGTACAAGACAAGAAATTAGTCTTTACTTTTTTGCAGTGTTCTGAATTGCTGTAAACAAACAGGAGGAGGGATGATATGTGAGGAAATCATACAGATGAAGCTGCCAAATCTGAGGGCCTTTTTATTAATCAAACAAAATCTTTTAAAGAAAAACTTTGCAATTTATACAAAGATTATTGGCACCTACAAAGTAAAGAACAGCTAAAATCAATAGACTCGAAATACAGGCTCTCTTCCACATCGTCCTCTAATCATTTCTACAGTGTTGAGATGCAATTGCAAAGAGATTTTGTCCATAAAAAGCAAGACAATGGAACACCACCGTTTTTCTGTCGTCTGCTTTGAGTTATTCACTCTTTCAAAGAACAGGTGCACAGAGTGATTGCTGGTTGTACAACCCAGCAACCCCGTTTGTGAACTGCTGTTTGTTTCTTCTCCGCTTTGTAACAACTATAAATCCTTCACCGTCACCGTGATTGTTTTTATTAGCATCTGGGGTTTTCAGCTGTTCACCGTCGCTGGACTGAGTATCCAATTTTGTCTTTCCTTCATTTCCATAGAGGATTTTTATAATTGCACTGTCATTAGCTATTGCATCCGAAGAACTTTCTGAACTGTCAAACTTTTTACCGCCTAGGGTCTCGCTTCCACCGTCAATATTATTCTGGACTGACTTCACAATGAAACTGAGCAATATCTGCCTTGCAAGTTCTGCCTTCTCGGTCTCAGAGGTGGTCCTTTTTGTAGAACAATCTTGAACTTCATTACCGGATTCCTTACCAAAGTCCTCCTCTTCCTCTCTTGCCTTGCTTGTCTCGAGCAAAGATTTCGTCTCGGTTGAAATAGCAGAATCTCCACTTTCAGGATTTGTTTGCCAAGCTCTACTGGGAACAAACTCAGGTGCATGTGGGTTCATGCTTCTAGGTTGTGTTGCCAAATGAGTTCGGTATTTCAGCAAACCTTGTCTCATATGGTAAGATTGAGCAGTTCTATAATACAGCGGAGATCTAGGCCCGCGAGGAACTCTTGCAAGTGGAGGTGCCACTGGGACAACAAGCATTCCTTGACTAGCTGTCGCATCATATATGCTTGGTGCAGAAGCTGAGTTTAAAGGGTGAACCAGTGGGCACACTCCTGGATTGAATGGTTCAGCTGCAGCTGAAAGCTTACTTCCATTTTTCTCAATGTACTTTTCCTGATTAGAAGAAGAAATTTCCTCAACTTCAGGGCCAGATTTTTCGGGTTGAGTTTCACTTTCATGAGTTCCTTCTGCTTCATCAGGACCTGGTTTATTATCAATAACAGGGATATCATTGCTTTCCTCCTCCTTAAATGTCTCAACGCCACATATCTGAGTTTCAGGTTTAGCCCCGCTTGATTCTTCTACTATCTCCTGAGATGGCTTCAAAGCCATACCAGGGGGTGCCACAGCTACTTCTTTGTAAGAGAGCGATTTTGATGCCATAGCAGTGAGGTTTGCCGGAGGAGAAAAAGGTTTGGAGACAGTAGCTTTTGCCTGCAGTTCAATTGATTGCTTTGCAGGTGACACCTCCATTGTAATTGTCCTTGGAGTTCTTCTTTGTGCCGGGGAAATGATTTGACTCCTATAGCTTCTTTCTCTATTACTCGAATATTCTGCAGTATTTATGTTTAGCTTTGCAAGAGCTGGTCGTCTACGGCCAGATTTCCTGCCAGCAGCTTTCCATGACCGTCCTTTTGGATTGGCTTCTAGCCATCCTTCATCTGAAGTTGTTTCTTCAACAACTTCCCCCGCAACTGTGGGCCTGTACTTGGTGATATCATCATTTTCCTCTGCTTCTTCGTTATGAATCATATCCACCCCTTGTTCTTGAGTGTTGCCATCATCTGTCATAACCATTGCATTTCCCAAGCCATCTTTGACCATTACATCTTGATGGACTTGATAGGACTTATCACTAACCTGGAGTACCTGTGGATTTTAGATTAAAGGAAGATAGGGGTCATGTTCTCATAATATAGTAGATAAATTAAATCAGATTTTGGAGAGCTGTCAGGTGTGGATGATACTTGTAATTCAGTAACATTCCAGAGGAACTTGAGATGTGACATTGTGTTCAGAAGAAGCAGAAATATAACATTTTCAGGATTTCTCTGGCGTTTAAAACTATATGGAGCATGTTTACTATCTGAAAATGATGCAGATTAGAAAAATGTGTTTGTTTAAAACTTCTAATCAAACAACTTTGCATTATTAACTACCTTTGCACGACGCTGTTTCCTGAGAGCATCACTTCCTCTAGAGTCTTGATCAGGACTAATGTAATCCAGGAGATCTGATACACTGCAGCAGAGAGTCACAGGCTTTGGTATCCCAACATAAAAATGCAAATGAAGAAACAAGTAATGTGGAGAATACCATATCAATACCTAAGGTGACCTTTGCTTGCGATGGATGCATCTGGCTTTGGAGTTCCATTTCGTGCTGCTTCTTGCTGCTCTAGGGCTTTTGATTCAAAATATTCAAGCCATGCAGCAGCATCCTGCATTAAAAAACACAGCACCTTGATGAGTTACAGACTTGCAGTTATTAATGATGAGTTTCACAGATTGACAACAGAAAATTATAAGCAACCAGCACTGACACAACAAAACAAAAAAAAAATTATGATTATGAACGAAGTTATCCAGATTCTAGCCCCTTAAGATCTGGGCATGAATGCAGGAAAACTAGGCTGAACACTCCAAAATAATTGCAAAAATCCTAAAGATAGCTGAATCAAGGACTTCCAGGCATGCCCACACCGACCAATGGAAAACAAGTCTCTGTAAACAAATATCCTTCTACTTATTTATTTTATTAGTATTATTTACATATATTTTTACCATAAGGAAAGTCATGTAAATTAGATCACGACTACATATTTTCCGTTACCTGAGTACGAAGATCCTCCGTTCCAAGTTTTGCCTGAAGTATCTTGAGTGTCGTTTGCTCATGTTGAACACTTAAGGAATATGCCTCCATCAGAGAAAGAGCAATGGCTATAGCATGGTAGCTTGCAGCTGTCTGTCAGGCCGAGAAAAGGAAGGTAAATAGAAGTGTTTATTCATTCTTATCCTTTTTCATAAGTTTTAGATAAGTGCAAAATAAAAATGTCCACCTCTTGACAAGATTAGCATGCATGGTGTTATTTAGTGAGTGAAAAGAACCTGTATATGATCTGCCCCTAACAATCTTTGATTGCACTTTAGAGCTTCATGCAGGTATCTGAGAGCAACATGAACATTTCCCATACCCTCTTCCATCATAGCCACATTGATGTATGTAGCGGCGGTATTAGGGTGGGACAGACCACAAGCAAATTGAAGAAGGAATAAAGCACGGTTCACATATCTGTTGAAATTTATCCAGTTCAATCAGAGACTCCAAGAAGTCCAACAACAGAACTACAGATTGTGCACATCACTTAATGAATACGTTATGATCACACAGGTGAGGGGGCAGATTTCCATTAAAATTTTAAATTTAAAGAAACTCTGTTTTCATGGTAACAGTTAATTACAACAAACACGTGAAGGGACAATTTCACCATAAATTTAGATTTGGCAAATCTCTGGTAGTTATGATATCGTTAATTTGGAATGACTACGTCAATAATGAAAGGTGTGCAAGTCAAAATGAGTTCTTAAGGTAATCACTTTGAACTTACTTCAAAGCTAACTCAACGTGTTGAAGACGATAATAAAACACAGAAAGATCACCATAGCTTTTCATTGTATCTGGATGATCAAGACCAAGTTCCCTCTCATTGATATCCAAAGCCTTTTGCTGGTATATAGTAGCCTAACAAATAAAAGCAACCAAAAAGTAGCTTTCTTTAGATTCATATAATATTTCAATAAGATAGACAGAGATGCCAAAAAACTGTCTGATGTGGTTAAAGCTCACAATAATTTCATAGAAGTGAAAACATTTGAACTTTCTACTGAATTGCATGAATGCTTCAAAATTGAAGTACCAAACATGTTCATAAAAATCTAGCAAAACTCCAGCTGCTTCCGTGTTCAACTTCCCACCTTTTCAAATAACCATTCTATAGAAGCCTTTTCAAATAACCATTCTATAGAAGTCGAGAATACCATTCATGTGCAGTTCAACCAATTTGAAGCATCATTCTATTATATCTTTTTCAGTCACTACTCTAATTATAGATATACCTTTTCGTAAAGGAAACAAATCAAATCCCTAAAACCAAAGAAAATGCTAAAGAGAATATTAGTTACCTGATTAAAGTCTCCTGTGTGGTAGAGAACAACAGCTAGAAGACTGTAAGCACTGGCAGTAATCCGATGATAGGGACCACATACAGCTATCATCTTTGCTAGAGCCTTGAATGGAAGCAGTACATATTTTGAGACGAAATGATGTCTAAATGAATAAAGGAATTCATATAGCATTAACATACAGATTCAATGGGATATTATTACCTTCGTTCCATAATTAACAGCATCCTCAAGCTTTCCTTTATCAAGAGCGACCTTCGACGACTCCAACAGAGTCCGTCCATCAGCTGAAGAGCATCCTACATTCTGTGAAGCATTGTGCATACATCAAATTTAGGTTGAAATTCTATGTGCTCAGAATTTTTGAGAGATTTATAACACAAATTCACACCTTACACACAGGAACTACACTGATAATGTCGCATTTCCTAAAGGGGTTTGAGCACTCCATGTCATAATCTCTTGGAACCAACTCCAATCCAACCTGGCAGGGGAATTTATTGTAAAAACCATGATTGGGACATATGCAGCAGCCAACAGCAGTAAGAACAATCGGTACCTTATGGCAAAGTCCACGAAGAATTGAAAGCTTTCTCAAATGCTGAAATTCGTCTTTCAGTGTCCAACCAAATCTCTGGGAAAGAAATGTTCGCAACCACTGCAATTTGAGAGCATGGTCATCCTTCATAGTTTGATCACTGCCTTCAACCCCACAACTTCCAAGCAAGAAATTTAGGGATGAAGCTATGGCTGCAGACAAGTCTGATATATTGTTGATAGATGCAATAACCACTTTAAGTATGTGCTTGAAAGCTCGAGTAACCATCTCATGAACACAGAGTGATTGTATGTGAGGAAGCTTCTCTGCAAGTTCAACCTGATTGCAAGAAGTTTAGAATCAACAAAATCAAAGCGACTTACTTAAGCATAAGACAGTGAAGAATTTTTCAAGGATATTGCTGTGGCCTTTGCCCAAAACTTGCATCTACACAGAGAGAGAGAGAGAGAGAGATTGATTTCTCACCACCCGTCCCAAAGAGCGCATCTGCAGTCCCCTAAAATGCATGAAGTCAGTCAGCGTGCGACCATCAACAGGCGAAAGTTCAAGGGAGCCAAAATCCGTTACCTAATAAAGTATAAGATCTGGATTATAAACTGTTAAAACTCTAGTCAGCAAAGTAAGAAACTGCATAAATTAAATATTACCAGCTTAGGCAATGCAACTTCATCATAATATCTGTATGCTGTTTGAAGAAGCTCATCTGCTGACTGTTGCAAGAAAATACAGTTGGACCCAGAAATAACAATAAAGAAAACTTAGGTCATAATAAAGACAACATCAACAACAACAATGAAAATGACAAAACAAGTCAACCTTTAAATGAAGGCCAGTTCCAGATTCTTTCAGACGCAAGAAGGCTTCTTCAGAAACCAATCTCCTCAATTCGCACCCAATGTTGGACTCATCATTGCTATGTTGTCCGGCATTAATTCCCATAGCTTGGCTGCACGGGCCAGATTCAATTTCATCTCTATCATGTGTGGAAGTCACAGTAAGCTTCATATCCCTCTTCTTCAAAAATTTGAATTCCTTTCCAAGACCTTTCACAGCTTGTTCGTTCTCACTATTATCCTCAGGGCTTTTAGAATTGGTATCTTTTGAAGCTTCATGCTTTTGCAGATGTTGCAACCAACATGAGCCAAGTTCCCATCTAATAGACCTTTCTGAAGCAATTGGCTTCTCCTCTTGCTTGGTTAAACTCTCTTTAATTACTTTCCGAATAAGACATCTAGATGCTTCTAACTCTTCCAAAGTAGAGTGAGAAGACTGTCCTAGAGATGATTCAGCACTGCAACACTTGTGCAGCAGCACCCTTAAACTGCAAGAAGGTTTGGATAGCTTATCCCTTTAAGTCCATAGTGCATGATGAAAACATGTACATGAATCAAGAGTACTTGCTTTAAAAAATCTTGTACTCTCAGTATGCATTTAAATAATTTTAGATTTTAGTAAACGTAGAATTGACTCCTGAAATAAAGTAATAGCATGATTATCTTTTCTTTTAATGTCAACTTTCATAGTCTTTGAAAACAAGTTATTTTACTTGAAACTTATTTTTGTAATGTCTGACCAAAATTTTCAGATCTGATAAGGAAACCGAAGGGTGGGACACTAAATAAATTTTTTTGACAAGTGAAGGACACATAATAGCCATTTGTTTCTTTCTTGATTGTCCTAGCAATTTACAGGGTCTAGTGCCATGTGCTAGAAGAAACTATATAAAATTTTTCGACAAGTGAAGGACACATAATAGTCATTTGTTTCTTTCTTGAATATCCTAGCAATTTACAGGGTCTAGTGCCATCTGCTAGAAGAATGGACACTTATATATCATGGAAATATTCACATATTAAAGGAAGAAAAGCTAACTCACTTTTGTAGTGTCATGTTTTCCTCATTCCTTAAGCAGGAGTTTAAAACATGCTCTTAAGAGATGTTTCAAGCTTTTGCTTTTATGTGTTTGCTTTGGTCATCAAATTAGGACTAGAAAGCAATCTGAGCATGCAGCTCTCCAATTGGATCCTGAGCAGCAAATATCATAAATCTAATTTGCTGTCCTTTCAACAGGGATCCTAAGCGTGCACTTTTAAATATCTTTTACACAATAATCTACAGAAACAACACTAACACTTTGACTCTGAATACAATCAACTCAAACAAGAGACTCAAAACAGATAAGACCTGGGCTACCAGAATACGTTCCCATTAATTCCACAATTTCTGAGTATTAGCATGTGTATCCTATGTGCATCCAACAGGGCTCAATCTTCCAAACACTGATATTAGGTTGACTAGAGATCTAGCTTGTAGTTCAAACCTGTTAATATTAAGAGCATTAGCTCCTCCATCTAGTAGATCATCAATTTCAATATCTTGAGCATCAAACTTTTTCTTCATCACATTGCCAACAACTTTCACTGTTGCAGTGTATCCACAAAGTCTTACAATGACAGTGCTCAATGAAGAGGTATCCTGCAGAAATTAAAGCTGTTGTTTCAGCAGTCTCTATTTATGTACTTTTGAAATACAGAACAAATATAAACATATAAATTTGCTTCTGCCATTCTAAATGAAGACATTAACCCAGTTGAGATGATCATTTGGTCATGTGCAACAAAGATTAATTGGCTGTACTAAAGGGGGGTCATGGAGTTTCAGTTTGGAAGCACTACAAGGAGGTGAAGCTAAAGAGGATGTCGATTCAGGAAGAAAACTTAATGCCACCTGGCATAATGTGACTGTGCAAAAAATGCGGTAATGATGAACTTAGAATGGAAAGATGAGTCCTCATGCTGACAGTCGTGCAGCACAAATAGAAATGTGCAAGCAAGGAAGAGAGGAAGGGGAGGGGGAGAGTGATAAGATCAGAAATGGAAGACAGCTTATTTCCTTAAATAAGATGGAACCCAAAATTGTTAGTCAGAGATGCTTCTCCATGGATACACATCCAATTTTGTAATAGCAGGTTGTCCTACAGCATGCATGTCAATGCGAGTAAATGTGGAATGATGGTGCTTTGAAGGGTGAAGAAGGAAACGAAGCTATACTTACATGAACAACTACGCTCTCATCTGCGGTTACCCCTTTAAGCAAATTCCTTTGAGCAATTTCCTTAGCAGGGATACCAGATAAGTGATTGCCGTTGACTTTGACCACAGTCTTCAAGCTTGCATCTGCTGCATCACGTTCTACAACTATGGACAAATCTCCTACATGATCTTCAAGCAAGAAAGAGCCTGAAATTGTATCTCTTGCTTGAAGATTGGAATCAATAACACCTTGTATCGCTCCAACAGCTTTAAAAATTGAAACATCAACAAAATGACTATGAAGCAAAAGGGCCTTCCGGTCTCGCACCACTCTCTCCTCCTCTGTCTTGCATGGTAGGCTAGCCAAAATCGCGAAATCAGTGGCCCAAGGTCGAAGATCATATCCACCATATCTTCCTTGCCCTCCACCATTGCCACCCCAGCTCTCGTCTTCTACAGGAAGGGATGGAAAGTTTGATGGAGAGTCTGCAACAGATGGAGGAACAAGCCATGTATTTGCACGAAATCCGTAAGGAAGATTACCGAACTGGAAAGGAAGAAGGAAAAACATAAGATGTCACATATTTTTTGCCTTCAAAACAGTAATGATATGCCTGTAGTAACCACAGCAAAAGTCTATATTATATTAAATGAGTATAAGAAGTTGACCTTATTATGCTCTAAAAAAGCCTTCATAAGGGAATCATATGCCTGTAGTAACCACAGCAACACATCCATCAATTACAAACCGAAGGCAAATAGCAAGCCAATTGATTTCAAAACAAATGCAACAAAAGAGAATGGCTGGAACTTGGAAGAAAGCAAACCAACATTGGCAAAAGCTCGGCTGAGATTTTGAAGAAGATCCACCACAGAATGGCTTTGGGAAAATTGCTTTCCCACTGCATAAAACCCTTTTACTGAAGCAACCACCTTTATTAGCTTTCCATTGCATATCTTAACCTGGAATATATCAATCACATCAATGCAGCTTCAGTTGCCATGACAAAGGATTGATAAGCCATAAATAAGCTCATGAAAAGTTAAATTTCTATGCAAGTAATCTACATTTTTCGCACTCACGACATCTTTGGTATCATATAATGTAATGTAATGAGATGAGATGATTTATTATATTCATTTATTTAGTTGCAAATAATTTAGTAATGAAGTGGAGTCTATGACAATTTTCTTATAGTGTCTGAATTTTAAAAGAATATTTTAGTCCCTAATTTATTTTTATTTACAAATTGGTCCTTATTTGAAAATTTTTGCCCGTTGTAGATTCATCAATGTTATGCTTCTACCCGATAATTTAAAATTTTCTGCACTTTAAAATTTTTTTAGCTTTGTCAGCCTTTACTATTAAATAACTACAAAAATCTAACCTTTTTTCATCACATTTCTCTCATTTCAAATTCGCATATTACCTTGAAATATCATGCAAAAGTGCTCATTCCCTACTAAAAAACTAAATTCAAAAGGAAGATATTTAACGGTCAGGGGTCATGTTGGAACGTTTCAGAAACTATAAGGATAGCATTACAGAATTTCAAAACTTGAGGATAAAAGTGAAAATAAAGAAGACGATGAACCTGAAATTCAAAATAATCACCCGGTCGTGACCTTTCCTCTCCATCCTTAACCTCACTGCATCGTCTCAAATCTGCAACATCATCAATAATATAAAATTAACAACTGATTAACACAAAACAAAAAAAGAGATAAAAAAAGATAAGCCTAGGAAAACAAGCTGCAAATGCAATCCATTAATTACCGAGAATAGGAGGCGGGAGGTGAGAGAAGGCGAAGAAGTCATAGAACTCAGACAGCTTCGGCGTCGGGTGAATCGCCGCCATGTCCATACTCTCCGACATCGCCGCCGACACCGACGTCGTTTCGGATGCTGCATCGTCGTACAGTGGCGTTGCTGGAGTACTGGTCCGTGGAGACTTAGAACTATTAGACCGTTTGGATTGTGATATTGACTGTGACTGTCGCCTGGATTTGTTGGAGAACCTGGTTGTGCAGGCTACGATGTCCAGCAGCCTCCGTACATGAGCTACGGCTTGCGACTCCTCTGTGTAGTCCTCTGCAATTACAAAAGCACAGTGGCAAGGTGTGTAAATTAACTCGCAGTGTCGGGTAACGTTTTAGTCATTTTCTTTTCTTTCACTCGCTGGACAAATTCAGATATAAAATTGTCAGATAATTATTGGGGGGAAAATTTACTCAGATTAAACATTTTTAAGAACTCATTATCTAAATTCATTATAATATTCAAGTCTTTTTTGTTTTTGAGTAATTAATTTTTTTGTCTTCTAGTTAAGTGTTCAGTTTTGTATGAGATTTGTCATTTTTTATTTTTTATTTTTTTCAATTACTTAATTGTTTTTTTCTAAAATTTTAAAAATTTATTGACTCAATTGGCTTAAATTACTTGTATTTTTTTTTAATAATTGGAGAGCACTAGTTACACTAATAAATTATAATTTCTGTACAAATTATTTTAGTTGCAAAACCATAACATGTGAAATTCATGGTTTTTAAAAAAAATTAAAAAAAGAAAGGAAAATGGGAAGCATGTATCAACTTCTTTTTTGTCGTTGCCCTAATCTGTACTCTTGCTACCTTTTATGGAAAACTATAGTTTATTCCCTGTATATTCATTGATATTCTGATTTTTTATTATTATTAATATAAGTGTCCAGATTAAATTGCACGTACCTCGATTAATTCTACGAATCTTGAAATTAACGACCATATAAACCTTCAGTGGTTATCATATTAGCAATCACAGGACTTAAATTTAAAACCACAAAGAAAACAAATCCTTTAGTCTCAAGCTCTTACAACTAGACCGTATCTTTATTCTTTGATTTTCTTAGTGCTAAACCCAATATTTACAAAATTTCAATATAATCCTTTTTTAATATTTAAATATAGAAAGATAGTAAATCTATAAGGATAAAAATATAATTTTCCCTACTTTTTTTTTTGAAATTAATCATGAATAAGTAAACATGAGATTCAAACTCAAAACTTTTTTTTTTCTTTTATTTTGCAACAATTATTGAGCAAATGGAAATAATTTATATATTCTTAATTTGGAAAAACAAATTAAGCTAAATTCATTGTGTGTAAAATAAACAAAAATCATTAGCTAATAATATTAAATAATAATATGATAATAGTTATTTTTTTAAAATTATTTTTTAAATCAATACATTAAAATATATTATTTTAAAATAAAATAATAATAATTTAAAAAAAACACTTTTAAAACTAAAAAAACAAGTTCCTATTCTCCAAATAACTTCTATTTATACCCAAAAATCTTTTTTAAAAAATAAAAACAACAACTCAAAAGTACCAGTGTTTGTTTTAATTTTTATGGTTAAAATTAGGTATAACTTAATTATACATAAAACTCAACTATAAAAATTAATTTTTTATTTTTTTAATTTTTTTATAAATTTTTCACCCAAAACTCAGCCACTACCTCTAAATAAAATGATAGATGATCTAAGATTTATGAGTTCAATAACTAAAAGATTAAAAAAAAAATCTTGAGTTTTCCCTTGAGTTAATTACGGTTTACGACATGAGATTTTGTCAAGATCCTTTTTATCATGGACCCACCTCACGTGACATGAGCTCAGTGCATGTCCCTACATTTCCTGCAACTTCTATGGTGACCTCTCCCTTGGGAGTCTCCAATGAGAGCTGAGAACTGTCTTTTTGTGTCCAAATTATTTTAATACAGTTCGTTGGGATGATGGGATGGAGAATACGACAATTAGAGCTCAGTGTTCCTTGCTCTTTTGGATGTATTTATTAAAAAAAAAAAAAAAGTTGTAAATTCCTCTAAATTTTAATTTGTTTCAAAAAGAAAAAACAGAGAGAGAGAGAGGGTGTTGTTTGGCAAGGAGCTTCACCTACCTTCAATGATTTTGAGCAGGCAGGGCTTCAAGGAGATGATTTCTACTCTGTCATGCAACCCATGCCCTTTCACCTAAAAAAACAAAAAATAAATATCACTAATAACTCTCTCTACACATGCTTTACAGAGGATAGAAATGGTAGAACAGAACACCTCGTGAGATAAAGAATAGTTTGTGAGATGACATGTTTCCACATTTGCAGCCAATAACTTCTTCACATCAAGTATCCTATCAGTGGAGATGCTCTTCAAGAGGAGCCCAGATAATCAATTTAGAGGGCTTAAAATATTCAAGAAATTAAATGATTAAAAATACCAGGAGTAGGGGCACCACCTTGAGCACAACTTGCGATTCATATGGGGTGATCACGGTGACATCAACAACACTAGGAACAGCTGCAAATCAAGTTAATTTATAATAATAATATATCAATGTCGGAATAATTAATAAAAAGAAAAAAACAGGTAGTATAATCACATTTCTCCTCCTTCCTTTTCCTCTCTGCTCTAGCTTTGTTTGATTTCCCCCTCCCTGACCTTGGCGCCATTGTTTCTCTTCTTCCTCTTCAACCAGAGGTGTGTGTTGTGCACTGCAAATAGGAGGAAAAAGATGAATAAAAAACCTCTGTATGTGTTGGCAGCACACAATTTCAGATACCCTTTTTTTTTCCCAGAAAACAATGAACCTGATGGAGGTGTTGTTATCAGTGCTAAAGAAAACCCAAGAAAGGAAGCGTGTAGAGGAGAGGGAGAGAGAGCAAACTAGCTATATAAATTAAGAATATCGATTGATGACGAGTGAGGGGAGAGCAGGGAAAATCTGGTGAGATTAGGTAGCTTTTCAATGAAAAGAAAGGATAGGATAAGTGTTTTTGTTGGATTTTCCCTTTTGGAGATATGGGAGAAATCCTGACCTCTCCTTCCTGCTTAAACCTCTCTCTCTCTCTCTCTCTCTCTCTCTCTGTCTCCCCGTGGCTAGAGAGCGCGTTATTAAGGCCAGGAGAAACCCATGCACCAAGAGGGAAATAAATAAATAATAAATAATAAATAATCGGTGGGGGGTCCAAATGAATCTGGCCGTTGTTTTTTGCCACGTGGCATGCTGCCGATCTGTTTTGTTTTTTCAGATGTTGGGGCTCGCCTTCGGTTTTGCCTACAAGTTTGTGTCGTGTGTTGGAGGACACGGCAGGGAGTGCTCGAGTGGCATGAGCTGTGAAGGAGATCCCATTGTGCCCGGAGAGAATTGGTTCTGCGAATAAGTTAATTATTGGTAAAAGGGTTGTGAGAATTTGTTCACGTTAAAAATAAATTATAATTGAAAACATTACTGATAAACCTTAATTAATCAACTAAATTTATGACTTGGATTATAACAACATATGTTAACACCATGAAAAAAAAATCATAAAAAATTATAATTTTAAATTCTTAATCAATTCAACATTAAATAATAAAATTAAAAACAAAAAAATCAAATTAAAATAAGAAAACAAAAAATAAATTAACTCGAGTTAACCTATCAAATTTATGATTTAGATTATGTATTTGACACGATCTAATAACTTTTTATTTCTGAAATTATGTTTTATTTAATTATACACTAATTAGGTGCATGAGAATTTTTTATATACAACCAACCAAAAAGAAGATTTTCAAAAAAAAACATGGGTAGCTCGTGGGACTAAAAAAATAATCCTATTTAAAAAAAACATTTGATAAAGAACATGTTTTTACTACACCAAAAAAAAATAGGCTTTAAAATATTAAAAAAGAATTAAATAATATTTTTTTAAGTTTAAGGGATTGAAAATACTATATTTATAAAACTTGTATCAGTATGACTGGTTGACCCCGTAACCCGGTTGACCCAGGATCTAGGTCAGGTTACATTTTAAAAAAAATAAAGGGAGTAATTGACATGGCATAACCCGTTCAAAAGCCAGGGTTGATCTGGTTAAAGTCTAGTCTAAAACCTGTTGACTTTTAAAAAACACAAAACGATGTCATTTTGATCTTTTATTTAAAAAAAAAGAAATGGAATTTTTTTTCTTAGTTAACCCGCCTAACTCATGGCTCATCATGAGTCCTTGCCCTAAGTTAGGATTAATAACTATGAAGAACATATAAAAAAAAAAATCAAGCCAAGCACAGGGGCCTACCCATGTAAAGAGGCTTTTGTTCCCAAATAACAGAGGACAGATGATGCATCATGCACCCTTATTTTTATTTTTATTTTTATTTTTTGAAAAGACAACACGGACGATGTACAATCTGCATAACGGGACGATGTGTCGTCTATATATGCAAATGATATGTTGTTAGCTCATGTAGACAACGCATTTTTAGAGCTTATAGATGACACGTCGTCTATAAGCCAAGAATCTGGTGGCTGGAGAGTCGTCAAAAAATCAGGACAGTGGGTTTTCAACCAAAAAAAAATAATTTTCAATCCTTGTTTGACTCAATAACACCTAAAAACAATATAAAGACCTAGATAAACTTGTTTATACCTTCAAACAACCCAAAACTCAATCTAAAACAAAAAAATCAACTTGAAACCCAAAAAAATTTCGACGTTAGATCTACTCATTAAAGTAATGTTAAGGTCAAATAACACCCAAGTTAAACTTCCTTCATTAAATGAAACTTGTTGATATGATGATCGATCTTTTATGTGGCTGGAATCGATGTTAACAATGACTTTCTCTCTTTACCATCGGATTTAGTGATCCCCTCTCTCTCCTCCCTCTAACTAGGGTAATGCAAACTTGGAGGGTAGGAACCCTAAAACCCATGATCAAGATTAAAAAAAAAACCTAAAAAAGGTAAAATTATATTCATAAAAACCCAACCCAGTTATTACTTTACCGAAAAATCAAGGTATAAGGATGAACACTACAAATATAGTTAATCTTTGACAAGTTCTGAACAGTTCAATGAAAAACTAAGAGTATAAGCAATCTTGCACATATAATATT
>Ga0325405_1003075_pt1 | contig 17200 bp, 11 predicted proteins | sample PopdelMetagenome_21_FD_205663 | JGI IMG/M metagenome (GOLD analysis project Ga0325405, IMG submission 205663) | Populus deltoides microbial communities from Bellville, Georgia, United States - Xylem-Control-R2 | ecosystem: Host-associated > Plants > Phyllosphere > Stem > Wood/Secondary xylem...
TTTTTTTTGTGTTACTTTAAAATGGTTGAGTTTTAAATGATTTAGTGGATGTTTGTAAGTGTGATAGTTTTTGTTTTTAAGTGTGTTTTAAAAATGCATTTTACTTTAAAAGAATATTAAATTTATGTTTTTAGTGTTTTTTTTATGATTTTAATGTGATAATATAAAAAATAAAATAAAAATATAAAATAGATTATTTTTATATATTTTTAAATGAAAAATATTTTTTAAAAACACATACACCATAATATCAAATATACAGCCTATTCATATGAAATATTAACCATTCGATCTTTTTCAAAACATACCCTAATTATGCTTAAAGCGACCATATGATGCCACATTTTGTGATTTTTTTTCAATGTTTATTTTGTGTTTTTGGATTATAAACCTGCTTCTATAAACTTGAGTACGTGTTTATTATTTCTGTTAGCTACCGCGTGTCTTTTACTTTGAGAAAAAGAGACTTATCAGTTGAAAAAAAAATAAGAAAAATAATTAGTGGTAAAATAACTAAAATACCCCCAAAAATAATTTGATAAGTGGAATCTAATTAAATACAACCCACATTAACTTATCAAATTACTTTTGGGGATGTTTTAATTATTTTATTATTCATAAAATATTGAATAAATATAAATATCTCAAAACAAATCAGTAATAATTAATGCATCTCTTGAAACTACCAAAACAATCTTGGTCAAAACGCATGTAATTTTTTATAGAAATGATAAAAGAACAATAGAATATGAGAGGGGTTATGGTGAAACCTCCCTCTATTTTATTTGTTTGTTGGTGTTTTTATTACTATTGTCATCGGAGAGTTTAACGTGACATGTAATTGAAGATGTAAAATTAATGAAATGACAAATTATTTATTGATTACCAACATGAAGGTTCTTTACCATTCACAAAAAGCATTTGATATGCATTTATAAACATCGAATCCAATACGGATATGGGCATGAGATACCTAAATAATTATAAAGTACCCGTCCTCGATAGCATCTTTGAAATTTAGGGACTAATTTATCAAAAAAATAAAATTAAAAGAAAAGAATCAAGATCAAGAAGAAAACTACAATAGCTACACTGTAGGGTTGAACTCTGCACAGTCTCGGCTTGATTGTGGATTACAATAATGATTTTTATTTTTCCCCGTTGCTTCCAATCATGTGCTGTTTTTTATCTTTTGTGAGCGGATAATCTCTTATCCTTGGAGGGTTTTTTAGTTATTAAAGTTTTTATAAGATTTAAAATTTTGATTATAGACCAATTTAATGAGTTTGGTTTGAATTTATAGAATAAAAAGATAGTTAAAAAAATGATAAAATTAGAAGTAAAAAATAGGCGACGGCCAATCTCAGACTGGCACAGAAAATTATGAGTTGTCTATGTATTTCCCTTCAACTTCTATTCTGGTCCTATAAGTTTTTGAACTTTTAATTTTAATCCAAAACTTTATTTGTTTACTTTTCAGTATATTTGTTTATAAAAAGAGAGAAAAAGCTATTTTTATATTTTATAAGAGGAGTACTGTGTTTTTTATATTTTATATTATTGGAATAGAAAGATTAAGACTCATAAAGTTTTTATATTTAGGTTAAATTTCTATTCTTTAACTAATTAAATGTTGATTTAAGATTAAAATAGATTTATTAAGGTTTTTAAAATGTTTTCGAGTATAAAAAGTTTGAAAAATATTTTTTTAGGTCCTGCCACTTTTTAATTGTTGCAATCTTGACTAGAAAATAACATGTTTTTTACTTTATTTTTTTTTAAATAAATAAATAAAAGGATGAATGATATATCTTTCATCATTAAATATATATAAAAAAAGACTAGACGTGCGGATTTAACCTTCCAAGCCCAATGCATTCTAGATTTTCTTTCTTTTAAGACTATGTTTGGGAATGCGGCTGCGGCTGCGTTTCCAAAAATTTTGAATTTTTTTTTTACTAAAATTGAATATGGTTTGTATGTTTTGGATCTTTTTGATGTGTTGATGTCAAAAATAATTTTTAAAAAATGAAAAAACATCATTGGCATGCATTTTAGTACGAAAAGTTATTTGAAAAGCACCCGCAACCACACTGCCAAACACGCTCTAAGTTAGGTGTGCTCTTTTATGTGGTTTTTTTGTCAATATTTTTTTTTATTTTGATTTAAAAGCATTATAAATAAAAATACTTGACATTATATATAGATTAGTAGTTTTTTCTTCAGTTTTTAAATAATATTTTACTTTTTTTACAGAATGTTAGCAATTTAATTTTCAATAATACATGACATGCAAACAAATAATATCTGCTCGTGGATATTTAATTTGAACAAAATGTTTTGTTTTTTTTTTAATTTTTTTTGATAGATTTTAACATGATTTTATCACATTAATTTTTACCTTCAATCACAAAATATTAAAACATTGTTTCAATTTTTTTTATATTGAAACTTGCTTTTGATCACGATGAATTTTCATTTAAAAGATAATGTTTATGATTAAAAAACATGTTATAGTTAAAATAATAAAGTTTAAAGTAGAGAAATCCTTTTTTTCTACTTATTTTAAATAATTGAAACTCTTAACAAACTTTATTTGTCATTTTTTATTAAAAAAATAGACTACTAATAAAAAGTTATGTCATTATTTTTAAGAATATCAAGTTTTTTTTTATGGTGATATTATTGATAGATTTATGAATAATTATGTATCAGTTTAATATGAGGAATTTTAAAAATAATTTGCTTATTAATATCAAATAAAAATAAAATATATATTTTAAAAAATCTTTTATTGTAAATCTTTTATGTATTTTTCTTAAATTTATTATTCCCATACCTTTTTCATTTAGTTGCAAATAAATAATTGATTCATGATTTTTTAATTGATACATGCTTTTATGATTATAAAATTTTTTTATTTTAAAACATGTTTTCATGAAAAAATATGTAAATAAGAAAATTAGTTGTTTTTAAATATATTTTTTTTCTTTTTTAGTCCATATTATTGTATTTTTCTTGATAGATATTTTTTTTATTAAATGGACTATGCTGCAGTTAAAAAAATTATTTTGTTGTCAAAACAAAACAAAACTACATGAATTAGAGAAGGCAATTTTAAGAAAGATAATACATTTTTTCTCAATAATTTATGATTAAATAAAAAATAAATTTTAAGAAATAAACTTATTAAACAAACTTCGTTTCCCGAATGATTTAGATCATGAATTGGTTTGACGTACAAAACGATGAAGTTTTATGTTTTGTGTCTACAAAATAAACTCATCTTTTTTTTTTTTTAAAAAAAACAAATTTAAAGTATTAACTGGATCAACTTGGTCACACTGAAAATTCACGCAAGCCATAGCCTCGGTTGATGAGTCACCATGAGTAGGTGGATGACTCGGACCAGATTAGCACGGTCAAATAATTCCCGGCGCAGTACTAACACAACTGCCCAGTAGAAAAAAAAGCGGACACTCACGAAGAACCTGAAAGAAAGAATCATAAAAACTCTCTTTCTCTCTCTTCCTCCCTCACTAAATTCTGTCACTCGCTCTTGTGCTCACTCACTCTGTTGTTCTCCACCCACTCTCAGTATCCGGTCCAATCATCGGCTAAAAAAAAATCGGGTCCGGTCCGTTCAATCGAACCAAATAAACTGCAACTCTGTTCAGGTTTGGCTAGGGTTTGTTTTCTCAATCGTTTGATTTTTTTTTACAAATTTAGATTAAATCACTAATTTATTTTCAGCTCAATTTGCAATTAATTTGCAGGTTTTTTTTGTTTATGTCTCCTACAAAACCTAGTTGTGCTCGTATACTAATATTAGTGGTAGCTACTATGAACCTACAAAACATTGAATTAGCGTAACTGAAGAATGCCGGGGATTCCTTTAGTCACTCGTGAAACCTCCTCGTATGTGCTTTTTAAATAATTAATTTCTCATTTTTTTGGATTTGAATAATTTTTTTGTCGAGTGAATATTTTTATTTTTTATTGTTATTGGAAGATATAGCAGAAGCACGATAGATCAGATGTGCCGTGAAGATGGACGTGGTGGTGGTGGTGGTTTGCATTTAACTGAAGAAGAAGAAATTGCTGCTGAAGAAAGTCTGTCGATGTATTGCAAGCCTGTTGAGCTTTATAATATTCTTCAGCGTCGCGCCATTGGAAATGTAATTATATTTACGTTTTACTTGATTGTTTTTTTCTTTTATGTCGTTATTTGTTTTGCGTTTCTGATTGAATATACTTTCTTTTTGTCTATGAGGTAGCCGTCGTATTTGCAAAGATGCTTGCGGTATAAAATACAGGTGAAGAATAAAAGAAGGTAATGATGTTCCTTTCCACTGTTCTTTAAGTTTGGAGTAATTTGCATCAGTGAAATATTTTTGTTGAAGCTTTTGTGTGTGTGTGTGTGTGTGTGTGTGTGTTTAGCTATATGAATTGTAATCAGTTGTTTAGGGATTTAATGATACGGTCCATGTTATAGTTGTGTAAGGATGCTGGCTTATTTTTGTTGATTAAATTTTGAGGATGTAAATGATTTTGAGGTGCTTACCAGGTTTCTTTTGATTTAACTTGTAGAATACAAATGACAATTTCGATGCCTGTTACTCTAAATGGAGCTGTACAATCACATAGTCTATTTCCCTTGTACATTTTGTTGGCAAGGCTTGTATCCAAAATTGGGGTTTTAGAGGTAAGAATGCATCTATTTCCTTATCCTAGCTAGATTGATGTATATCAATGCTATTAGAGGTAGTATTATGTGGTGGTTATCTATTTGTAATGTTCCACCTTTGCTTTTGTACCCTGCTATAAAGTATTCTGCAGTATATCACTTTAGTCGACCGTGTGTTTTGACCAACTTTGCTGGAGTCGAGGGCAGTACTCAAGCGCAAACAAATTTTGTTCTCCCTGAGATGAATAAGCTAGCATCAGAGGTCAAATCTGGCTCACTGTATGTCTTGCTTGTCAGCTTTGGTATGCATTCATATGTTTGGTTGGTACTTGAGAACTTATCTGCCATATAAGAATATTTGGTCTCACTGTCATTGTTATTTTTGGCAGCTGGGGCCCAAAGTTCTATGCGTGGAATTGATTTAACCAACGGTCATTTGGGTATGGAATTGTTTCCATGTGAGATATGCTTTGGTTCCTTAACTACTTCTTATATGATGTCACGTGGAAAGTGTTTCAAATGCATGCTATACTATTTTCTTGTAATTGGTCTGTTTGTAATTTTTTGTTGCCAAGAAATTACTATAGATGTTTCTAAGGTTCAAAATTTTTTCTTTCTATTCTACATGGAGAAAAAAAGCAATAAACCAGACAATGTAATGACAAAATGCCATGTCAAACAGCTCATTATCACAATCTGGGCCTTGCTGATGGGGTTTTAATTGCCCTTTTCTTTTTTCTAATAGTTGTCTTTTTGCATCGTGAAATCCAGTTTTTCAATTTGAAATATTGCTTGTACATGGCAGAAAATGTTGGAGGATGCTGTCTATTGGGGAAGATACCATTAGACTCGCTGTGTAATTTTTGGGAGAAGTCACCAAATTTGGGTTTGGGACAACGAGTGGAGGTGACATCTCCTGTTGACATGAATGCTTGCTTCTTGAAGGTAAAGCACTTTAGCTCCTGGTTAGCTAATTATTTTTTCATATTTTTCTTAAACCCATGATGTTTTAATAAGGAGACTCCATCCTAACTGACTCCACAATATTACCCATTAGAGAGGCTGGACCTGATTCATCTTAGTTTACAAACGCTATCACAATATAGGTCTAATCATTGCCTATAACACAATGTCATGGGTTAAGCCTGATTTTTTTGTTTGATTTCATTATTCAAAGAACAAAATTAGCCATGGTCTTATCACCACCACATCACTCTGACAGACCAAGTGGTGTTGCTCCTTTATCCTCTGCCAAATGGCCTGTGTAAAGAAGCTACTAACTGCTGGTGTTCTTGCATGCTTTCACGAAGTTTGACATAGACCTGTAGACTTTCCACTTTCCATGCTGTTCTCAGCTGTAGAAATGCTTTACATTTTCTGCTGTATGATTAAATAGTGATGGCTGGAAGCTGACATTAGCATCTTCTTGGGCAGCCTCATGACCGGGAACATTACTTGACCTGAATAATTTAAGCGTGTGATTTATTTGTTTTGTGCAGTCTGATTTTCAAGGACTAATCAGATTCCATTTGTATTTTGAGATTTAAGAGTGTTTATTTTTGTGTTTCTCTTCTTGCAGTTGACTTGTTTGACCGAGGACAACTGTGTTTTAATTCAAATTCCATTTAATTCTGAAACTGTGGTTTGTTCTGTTCTCAAAAGTCTTTTAGTTGGATAAATTCAAATTCATTTATTATATCTACTGCTAGATGTTTCTTTTCTGACAGAAGTATGTATTTTGGTTGTTTGTATTTACCAAAGAATACATCACAGCTGCAAGTCAACGTTTCTGCAGAAGAGGTTGGGGCTAAGGAAAAATCTTCTTATCATTCATACACCTGTGGTGACATTTCTTCTTCATCGTTATCTCATATCATTCGGTAATCTCTCTTGTACATCCTAGCATCAAACACTTTTCAATTGATATTGTTTTTCTTTATTGCACTGGTCCTGATTTGAGAATTCTTTGTTTTCCTATATGAGTATGATAAAACATTTTCACTTCTTGTATTATGTAGGTTGAGGGCAGGAAATGTGATTTTCAACTATAGGTATTACAATAATAAGTTGCAGAAAACTGAAGGTAAAATTAATTTTCTTTTCTTTGTTTTGTTTTAATGCATTTTAATGTGTTATGGGTTCACATTTTGGCTTAGATGGAAGAACTTATAACAGCTTCAATCTTGAAGAGAACAGATTTTTCCTTTTGAACTCTTCAATTCCTTGATAGTAGATATTCGTTCAATTGTTATTGATGGGTCTCTGCACTTTAAGTTTTTTCTTGGGTTTCTGGATCTGTAAGCTCCTTTTCCTCTTCTTCTATAACGTGTTGGATGTCTAACTCGCAGTAACTGAAGACTTTTCCTGCCCATTCTGCTTGGTAAAATGTGCAAGCTTCAAGGTTGGAGGTTTTCCTGATATCCTTTTGTTCCTTGTGATGAAAACAAAACCATGACTGTCTTTCTTTCAGGCTGAGTTCTTATGTTGAGTTCCATATAATTTTTTTTTTTGGCTCCTTAGGGTCTGAGATATCACTTGCCCTCATCACATGATCTCTTCAACTTTGAATTTTGGGTTGGTAAACTACAGGAATCTTGGGTGAATTCAGTTCTTTACGTTTGAATTCAGTTCTTTACATATTTTGTACTATAATGACTATTCCCGTGTATGTCTTGCAGATAACGGAAGAATTTCAAGCTGTAAATATATTTGTGAAAACTGATATTTGGAGATCTGAGGTTAGAATAATTCCTCCTATAATAAATTCTTCTTGGCATTTTATTGTCTCTTCCAATCTGCAATAACAACAGTTCATATTTGAACTTTTATTTGTCCTATATATGTTATTTTTTCAAGTTACAAAGTCAACAAGCATTTACCATATCCAGTTGGTCTTTATGCTCCTATTATGAATTTTTCATGTGAAATAAAGCAAAACAAAGAAAGGGTAATATTGCTTGTTTTAAACAGAAAACTTAAAAGCGAACATATACATAAATATATTGCTTCCTTATTAAGAGCTTTAGAGCATCGTTTAGTTTAGTGTCTCATAAACATATAAATACTGGAAATTTTATGATTTGCTGGAAGGAGATTCTCGTGATGCTTAATAGAATGCCATGTAAAATGAAACACTAAAATAAAAAGAGAATACAAACATACACATTACGTTGTTTACATTACCTTGAGAGCTTTCAGGGATTTGTCTGCTTTAGAGCATAAATATTGGAAATTATATGATTTGCTGGATGATAGGCGAGTTTCTGAGTTTATCATTATTAAGGCTGATAGGAAAATTTCTGTCATTGTTGACTTTATTCCATATATATATAAGTCAAGTAAAAACTATGGGAAAAATTAAGTGGTCTATGTGAACTGCTAAATATGCAATTTGGGGAAAATGCTTCGCATCCATGTGAGGTACAAAGCACGGTATATATCCTATTTATTTTTTTTGGAATTCATATGCCAATTTCTTTTTATTCAGATTGTTGCAGATGGTATTGATCCAAAACAACAAACCTTCTTCTTTTGGTAAGTCTTAGATTTGTCTTGCTTGAAGTAATAAATTGATTCATCTTCTGTCAATTTTGTTGATATATTACAATACCATGGACTGAAATGGGTCTGTCCATATTTACCCATAGCTCAAAGAAACCAAAGCGCAAAAGACCCAAGAAACTTGTTCAAAAGGCAAAGAATGTACTTGACAAGACTCTGAGCAGGCAACAGGGAGCTGGTGAGCTGCTTGACAAGATTGGTGGTATGTGCTTTCTACTTATGTACATGAATTTTGCTGATGAATGGCATCCTTGTAACGAAATCTATGGAAATATTTAGACAATGGCTTAATGCATAATCTGCCAGATTTTTTATTTTTTGTTGTCATGATTAGGAATCTTGATGAACAATAAATACATAAAAATGACAGCTCCCTGCACTTAGCCTGGCAGAAAAAAAATTGTTTTTTTGCTCTTCACAACTTCAAAATTTGTCACCTCTTTCTTCCATAATAGGTACTGGATAGAGGACACATTTCAAAGCATTATTCTTTTGGCCAAAAACATAATTTGGGAAAGCATAGGGTGGGTGTAATAAAACAGAGCCATTTGATTCATTGTAGGACTTCGTTATCTATCTTTATTCCTGCTGCAAGGTTTTGCTTTGGGAAGGAAATGAAGGAGCAAGTGGCATTTTTTGTACACTTGCCAGAGTTTGTAGTGGATGTAGCTAATGGGCACCTAGTAATTGGATGGTCTATTGTAATGAAACTATGAGATATTTTCGATAGATTTATCAAATGCTATGCTGTGTAATCATAGTGCCAAATTTTACAATTCTGTTATTTGTAGCTGTGTCTTATGCTTGCATGCTTCACTTTCTTATTGTATGTTTGTTAGTTGAGAACCTTATTTATTTGAGTGCTGATGTCTCAGGTGGGAAGGATTTGCAAACTGCTAGCATGTGTAGCAGAGAGTATGGAGAACACAATCGTTCTGGTGCTGATGTTGTGGGGGTTTCAGGTTCTGCAGCACATGCATATCCTGATGCTGAATGTGCTCAATTGGTACCTGGGAATAATCTTGCACCTCCTGCCATGCTACAATTTGCAAAGACAAGAAAATTATCAATTGAACGGTCTGACATGAGAAAGTAAGTCTCAGTTCATCTTTATTCTTGTAGCATATCTTCTTTCTTAATTCTAAAGTCAATTGAAAAATGCACGAGTAGTAGAATCTCCATTTGTTAGGTCTGGTCAACAAGGATGAAGTGCTGCATGGTCAGTTTATCTGTTGCACTTTTTAGGCTGTAATATGTGACTCAAATTAAAATGTTATTGAGTGAATGTATCCTTGAAGTAGCCAACTAACTTGTCAGAGTATTGTTGTTGATTGTAATTGTTCTATAGGTTGCAGCTTATTGTTTTGTAATACACAGCGTGAATTACTTTTCTAATGTATTTAATCTGAGGTAGTCACTTTATTCATTGTTTATTGCTTGAAGCTTATAATTTGTCAGATTGATAAATATTTTTCGAAGCTTAAATATGGGTTTAATCTAACTATTATCTTTCTTCAGCCGTACGCTCCTTCACAAACGACAATTTTTTCACTCACATAGAGCTCAGGTGAGTAATGACCGTCTTTCAATAAACGATTCTATTTTGTCATTTGCTTTACTCTTAATCTATGCCTGTTGTTGAATGAATTGAATGTTAGGCTTTCTTCTGAAGTATGTGACTGGCATTTATTATTGATGGACAAATGTCATGTATTCCAAACTTTAGTGAGAGTGTGCATACTGGATATACCTGTGTTAGTGTTTTAATGCATGTGACACCTTTGAAGATACTAGCCATGCACCTGTCTTAGGAGAGTTTATTTAAAATGTCTACTTCTAACAGTTAAGACATGCTCATACATTTTTTTCTATTGTCATGTTAGTATAAATCATCAAAATCAAGTGGTTTATCTTGACGCAGATTATTAAAAATAGAGGTGAATTCCTTAGGGAATCATAAAAACTGACTTTTTTTATTTAGTTTTCCTAAAATGTCAAGCATGTTGCTGTATGCTTTGCTGAATATCAATGTCATACATGCTTGAATCTGTCTCAAGTGTGTGTGTACTGTTCTCTTCGCTACTCACAGATTAGTTTTTTTCCATGTTCTCATTGACTCTAATGGAATTTGACTAGTTTTTGTAATTTAATTCTAACTACAATATAAAAAGTAAAAGAAAATCTATGAATTACTTAGATTCTATGGAAACATTTTTGAAATTGATGTTTATTTTGTTTTCTTAAGCCAATGGCAGTTGAGCAAGTCATGTCAGATCGGGATAGTGAGGATGAAGTTGATGATGATGTTGCAGATTTTGAAGACCGAAGGGTATGTTTAATGATTAAGTTGCCTAATACTAGTTTGGTACTCTTATGATGCAATTTTGAAACATGTTTGTGCATATGGTATACATGTTACCCTTTTCCATTGGATTGATTTTCTGAGCTGAAGTTAGTCCCTCTTGAATTTATGAAGTGATAAGATTTAGGATGCATTAAGTTTAAGCACTTATTAATTTATCATCATTTAAAAATATTATTTTCAAAAAATGTAGTACTTTTTTCTTCTCTAAGATAACATTTAGTTATCGACATTACTACTTGAGATCACAAACACAGTCAACCTCATGAGTCCAATCATCCTGGACTCCCATCAATTGACTCATCAATTTATCATATCTAAATAATCAAATATAGACTAATTACTAAAGAAATTAAGACATGTATTAATCAAAACAGAGAATCTGACATATAGTGGAAAACATGATTTTTACTCGTCATTACAACACTACTTCCAATTTAAAAATAAAACTCATATTTCCATACAAAAAGTGACATCTGTCTAGCACAATTCAAAAGCAGCTTACATTTCCATCTACCTAACATATACTAAACAAAGCTGATGAATAGCAAGTCCTACCGGTATGTGAAGTACTTGCAATGATTAGCCAACAAGGTAAAAATACAATTAACAGTTGACACGAATAAACAAAGATTCTTTCATGTCAATATTATTAATTTTCTTATGCAAGAAGATATTGTGTCTATTTATTCAATGAGTGATGATACAATCATTAAACTCATTAGTCAGTTGGTTCCTCATCTATGGTCCACATCACTTTGACCATCCTCACCGGATGGTCAATTATTCTCACTTATTCATCAATCATTCCATCAACAATCCTTCCCTCGGATGTTATCCTTTCTAGTAATCCCTTTTTGATTACCACGAATTTCTAGATTATTTGCCAGTAATTCCGGCACTTCATTTGAGTGCCACACACATTACATCTTCCGGTTTTTCATATAAAAGCCAATATCCATCTGACATCTATTCAGATATCATTTATTCCAGCATTCTCGATTGAATGCCACATAACATCCATTATGGCTTTTTATATAAAAGCCAATATGCATCCGATATCTCATTCATATATCATTTATTCCAGCATTCTCGATTGAATGCCACATCATTCATTCCTGCTTTTTATATGAAAAGTCGGAACGAATGATATGTGGCATTCAATCGATAATGCTGGAATAAATGATATCTAAATAATTGATCATTTGTAATTATCACAATTATGGTAAAGCTAGTTAAATAATGAAATGATAAGATTAATTATTATGGTACATTAGGTAAATATACTTAATATTTCATATTAAATCATAATGAAATTTACAAACTGAATAATATTTTTTTTCTTTTCTCAAGTTAATAAGACCTATTGAATATAATTGCTTTGCACCATTTGGTAGAAGCACAATTATGGAGTAATTAGTTATGAAATGATGAAATAAATTCTTACTCCAAAATAAGTAAAGATACTTGATGGTCTGTAACTTGAAGGCACTTAATTATAATGCCTACATGTAACCATAGAAAAGGCTGTCATGAATAATCTGTTATGCTGCAGATGCTTGATGATTTTGTAGACGTGACTAAAGATGAGAAGCAAATGATGCACTTGTGGAACTCATTTGTGAGGAAGCAGCGGTAATCTTCTCTTTACACACTGCCTTGGATTGGTATTTTGTTTCTCATGTAGATCTTTGTATCCGTTTGTTGTTATTGAACAAGATTATGTTTGGGAGGCACGTTATGGATGGGAGAGTTTGGGGAGAGGGGGCATTTGGAAGTATGGATGGTGAATTGGGCATTATGCTGATTCAACACTGCTCTCTTCGTTTCAACTGTTTTGGATGGGAGAGTTTGGGGAGAGGGGGCATTTGGAAGTATGGTGAATTGGGCATTATGCCTATTCAACACCGCTCTCTTCGTTTCAACTGTTTTGGATCTAACTAACATTGTTTTGCATTTGTTTTCACATAGATATAAAATTGTGCAAAATGTCTTGTTTTGAACTTGCTTTTCATTCTGGCAGGGTGCTTGCAGATGGACATATCCCGTGGGCATGTGAGGCATTCACGAGATTGCATGGACACAACCTTGTCCTAGCCCCAGCTCTGATTTGGTAAGTCGTCTACCAATTTTAATTTGAAATGTCTTCATATTCTACTCTGGTTGTTTCTTTTCTTCCTATTCAACTTCCCCTCTTACGTACACACAAGCAGATTATGTTCTATCAGTAATTAAAGCACTTAAAGAAATTCTCTGGCTCACCCACTTTCAGAGCCAGCAATTTTGCATATCACTTATTCTAATGGGCTTGGCAGGTGTTGGAGATTGTTTATGATCAAACTGTGGAATCACGGACTACTTGATGCACGGACGATGAACATGTGTAATATGATTCTTGAACAATTCCAAAAGCAGGATTTGGATCCTATGAAAAGCTAGAGATTGCATGGACAAGGAGGAATAAAATTTGCCTTTCCATTTATTATTTTGTTCTTGCATTTAATTGTGGGGCTCAATTGCCTACCTTTCCTTTCGTCTCTGTTCATCATACTATGTTCCTGTTGATCTACTAAATTCATATACACAGAACCACCAATATCCACACGATGAAGTTTTGTTTTATATTAAATATTTAAGATCGTGCTGATTGCTAGAGATTAGCTGTTCTACAATTTTCTTTTTAATCTCTACGTTGTTATGTTGTGCAGTATTTTTTTTTTCTTTTCTAGATTGCATGAAGATAAAGATTGCGCTCTTATAAATAGGAGATGGCAAGAGAGAGAATTCCTGTAAATTGTTTGAGAGGATTTTTTCTGGACTTTTGAGGCTTTTTACCTAAAACTCAATAGAAAATAATGTTTGATTTATTTTTGTGAAAAGTCCGCATATCTCCCCCATCCATCATCCTATTCTCTATCAGGTCCCCAAACAAACAAACTCCCAACTGGGTCCCCCACCTATTGGACATTACTATATGCCTTAAGATTCTTGCCTTTAAAATCATAAAAAGAATTTCTTGAATTTTAACAATGGAAACTGGTTAGGTATTGTTTGATGGGTAATCTGATTTAGATTTGGTTTGTTCATGGAGCTAATTTATAATCATATGTAGTTGGGTAATTTATCCTTTGCCCTTGAATTCATACAAGCTTTTCCTAAAATGCTCAAATCATATTTGTGTGGATGTATATGTGTGACAACATATTTTCAATACTAGAAACTTATGTTTGCTTTCATCCTCCGAATGTTAAAGGAAAAAAATCTGAGACTTGAGTTATTATTTCAATTAGTAATTTAAATTAGATAATATAAATTAAAAATACAAAGAAATTGACAATGAAAAAAAGCTGAAAAAAACCTAACTTAATTTCATCCGTATTACTAAACAATAATTCAATGATGAAGTGAAATTAAAAAAAATAAAAATAATTTTTTTTTGTTAACTCGTAAATTTCATGACTATAAACATAAAATCGGTATAATTTTATAAAAAATTAAAAAAAAATTAAAAATTAATTTCTAATAAATCACATGAGAGCGTGATAATTCCATACAAAAAATATTAAAAAAAAAGTTGAAGCTTAAGTTCTAGCAAGTAAAATATTGAAGTCCAAAAACAAATAAAAAATTCTATAAAACATCAAGAAAATAAAAGGAAAATAAAAGGAACAAAAATATAAATAAAGAGACAATTCTGAAATTTAGAATCAGTAGCATAATTTTTGAGGGGAGAAAAGAGGAAAAAAAAAAAACACTACCTGTGACAAATGACCCCATTACCGACATCACGCGCCACCCCTAGTATGAAAGACTGTGTCATCGGGAAGGAAATTTCTAACCACTAAGCTGCTGAAACTACGTACCCCATTTACCTCCATCGTTAGTTCACATGCCAGCATAATTTTTAGACCTGTTTTAATTTAAGACTTGGGTTTTAGAATTTAACTGGTTATTTGAATTAATTTTTTTTAAAAATAAATTAAAACAATATTATTTTAGTAAAAATAAAAAAAAAATCAAAAGCTTGCAACCGGGTTTTTAACCGGATCTTTTTGAGTTAAGCAAGTCACCGAATCGTACCAGATTTTTTTTTTTCTATTTTTTTTTTAATCCTATTTAATTTTAGCCTCGAGTCCCAAGCCGAGTTGGTTTTAAAACTATGCATGCCAGCATTGTTTGGCGTTTACCACTAGCTAGCTAGCCATAAGCATGATCTATTTATAATTACTGCCTATTTAATTTTCCACTAGAAACTCCCTTGAAAGATACTAATGGATAGGAAGAAATAAAAGTTAAAAGGATATAAAATTAAAACCAACATACCCGAAATTAAGAAATAACATCATTTATTACAGACCCAAAATTAACAAGACAGAAAACAGCAAATTATTTAAGATCAACACTCACAAAAGACTCATTAACAAGAAGCAAATGACAATGACATTAAAAATTAGAGATTACACAGCCCAGTATATAACTCCTCCAACAAAAACACATATCCCTCGCAGCAATTTCCTTGATCTCCACCCAATACTTCTTTAAACATCAGTACTGTTCTTTCCATCGAAAGAGGGTGCAAGGGAGATCGTGACGTGCAAGTCTTTCAAGGTGTCTATTGGGCAGCTAGTAGCCCAAACTGCTCACCCCGTTCTTTCATTTCCCTTGCCTTACCAGCCAGCTTCATGCCTGCCTGGTCCAGCTGTTCTGCCCCTGGAGGATGCCTTCCAGTAACATACCTTCAAGAGGTCCATTTCAAAAAATTACGCTTACTAAGCCAAAAATCGAAAAGATAACTAATGTACGTACCTGTACATCCATGACATGACAGCAATTCCTGTCACGCCGAAGCCACCAGAGGCTAAGAACCCCATAAGCAAGAGATAAACTGTTATCACAGCAGGAACGATAACTGGACTGAATATAACCAGCAATGGAGTGGCTACGGTCAACAGAATGACGGTGGCAGTAAAGGTCAAACTGGAGACAACTAAAAGAGACCCACCGGTAGTGACAGCAGTAGTTGCCTTGACTACTTGGTGGGACCTTGGTTGTTGCCGTGGTCGCTTTGATTTTTGAATATCAGCCATCGATGCTGGATCAAACGGTTGTCTGCTCCAATTAAGATTTTATGAGATGAAAATCGATCTGATGGTAAATATATATATAGATATTGTACACATTGTGTGCGAGAGAGGTGGGTTTATAAAGAGAGAAGGCCATAGGCACGTGTCAAAGAGAGATGAGGCACGTGTTGAGGAGATTGTCATACAAGGGTTGCATGCATGCAACCCGAATGCATTAATTTTAGGACACGATGGTTTTTGTTTTATATGAGGTTGTTCTGAGAAATGAAATGAAATGAAAATGAAACTAAAAGACAGACAGGTTTGGGAGGACTAAATCCAAGGAATCCAAGCATATGATAATCATCCCCTCTGCAGCCTGTGCTCGAGATAGCTGCAAGAACTTTAATTGAATGAAGTTTTCTTTATAAAAAAAAATTTAAGTGCGGATATTTCTCGCGGCCATGCAGCTGGAACAAGTTTAAGAGCGATTGTTCTCACTTGGATTTCATCCAAGCTGTACGTTTAATGTACTGAAGCAAGCTATAGATTCTGATAAGTAATTACAATGGATTATCATTTAGGTGTGTTTAGATCAAAAGGGAAGAGAAGAGGGAGAGGGAGAGGGAGATGGAGCCAAAGCTTGTTATTCTTGTTTCTGCATACCTCATTAATTACTCTCCAATGTCTGTAAAATATAAGCCAAGGAACAAGACTAGCTACACTAAGCCAACACGTGACTTAACAAGAGAAATAAAAACAGAAAGAACAAAACGAAACGCAGTAGTGTTTACACACACCGCTTAACATCCACCAACGGTCACTCCTCTTTTCAAATTTCACCTACCCTAATTGTTTCCCCTTCTAATTCATTCCAGAAAAACGCTTGCAACAATTTCCCCTGTTAAACCCCGCCCTTGTCCTCGAGGGAGGATTCTGGAAATCTGAGCATGACTTCTTCCAAGAACTCTCACGTTGCTTCTGCTGGAGACAAGCCCTTCCAGAGCACAAGGATTTGAGTAGCAGCTCGATTGCGATGCTTTACAATCCTTCGGTCCAACAATGTTGGGGGTTGTAAAGAAGATTCATCAGCCATCATAGGTAACTCTTCAAACACTTTTTTATTTCCCACATGTTGCTTCAGTTGTGAGACATGAAAGACCCGGTGAATTGAGACAGATGATGGTAACTCTAATTTGTAAAACATTGCCCCTCTTCTTTCAATAATTCTGTAGGGACCATAAAACCTGGCTGATTGCTTGTGTGATGACCTCTATGCCACTGATTTCTGTCTACAGGTTTGCAGCTTTAAGTATATCCATTCATAAAAGCAGCCTATCATTATTGGCTTGTAAATTTCTTGTCGAACTATAAATTTCCAGTTGGCCCTTTTTATTTGGGGATCATGCTCGTGGCTTTAATAAGGGTATCCAAAGCAACAAATCAATACAAGCTGGATTCATGCACCATATCATATCAAGAGTCATGTTCTTCACCATTTCAATGTAATTATTATTATTATTATTA
>Ga0325405_1003080_pt1 | contig 17180 bp, 8 predicted proteins | sample PopdelMetagenome_21_FD_205663 | JGI IMG/M metagenome (GOLD analysis project Ga0325405, IMG submission 205663) | Populus deltoides microbial communities from Bellville, Georgia, United States - Xylem-Control-R2 | ecosystem: Host-associated > Plants > Phyllosphere > Stem > Wood/Secondary xylem...
AATATTTTTTTTTATTATTTATATTAAATATATATATATATATATATATATATATATATATATATATATATATAACATGCATGTATTATTAATGTTTTTTTAGTAATTTTTTTTAATTCTTGCTAAGGTTAACTTGACATAATCTGATTGACTTGATCAGTTAAAAAAATAACATGAATAGCCATAAAGAATATAGTTCAACTTACAAAAATTTAAGAAAATATCTTTTTTTAAACAAAATATTGGAACAACAATATATTGGATAGATCGAGGACAACTATGGTTAATCTATCAAATCTACAACTCAAATCATGAGACTATGATATTTCATATAAAGAAAATCAAAATAAATTACAAAACTCAATTCTCAATCAGTCTAGTGTTGGAGAATGAAATTGAGAAAAATAAATTAAAAAATTAAACTGAATCAACCTGTTAAACTCGTGACTCAGGTCATGAGATTGAGATATCTTTATAGAAAGTAAACATAAAAAATAACTTTAGTTTAGTCCAGGTTCATCTACTAAACTCGCAATCAAGATCATAAAAATTTGATAATTCTATAAAAAACAAATCAAAACAAATAAAACTTAATTTTTAATATATTTATTATTAAATAATAAAATAAATAATATTTTATGAGGTGATCCAATTAAAATCACCATCCTTTTAATTCACTGTTAATAATAATAATAATAATATATTTGCCTGGAGAAGGAGAGAGAGAGGTGTACATAATAAATAATATAAAATTTATATTCCTGGAATTTATACCATCATCTAGGCCTTTTTTTTAAAACAAACCCTTAATACATGGTTTTTTTCTTAAAAAAAAAAAAAACTCTGGGTTGGCGACTATACCTGCATAATGGTTAAGTTTATAAATCTTTCAATTTAATTTTTTATATTTGCAAGGAATATCTTCAAACTAATTTATGTGCAAAAAAAAAAAACTAAAATTTTTTACTATATATTTATTTTTATTTGAGGTTAATGAATATCTTCAACCTAATTTATGTGCAAAAAAAAAAAACTAAGGCATATATTTTTTTATTCTTATGTAATTTTAGACTCGTGGGGAAATACATAACAAATAATAATTAATTATAACTAAAAAGGATAAGTGTTTTACTGTAGCAAGAATTACTATGGATTATGAGTGCTTTCACTATGGATTGCACTGTTATGCACTATAGGGGGGTTACTGTGAACTGTAAGTGCTTTTATTGTGCACTGCACTGTTTGGTAGGGTTATGGTGAGGTTGCAGGCTAGAGGCACCTAGCTGGAGGCATACCTCCTGAGGTTGCGGACACCTGGTGCGAGGCTACCAAGCCTGGGCATTGGGCAGGCCACGCTCCCCAAGCCACAACCACCTGGCTCTGTGGCTAGCCGAGGCCATGGCATGCAGACGCCTGGCGCAGGGTTTGCCTAGCCTTGGGCACTCTGGGAAGACCCGTGCGCCTGGCTACAGCCTTGCGACCCTAGGGTCTACAAACCCGCGAGGCTGGGTCTGTAAACTCGAGCGCCTAACCTGCAGACCTGTGTGTTGGGTTTAGACATGACCGCCGAGGTCTGTTCTGACTGCCCTTGGGTTTAGAAGCCTACGCTGCTGGATTGGCAGATCTTGTAGAGAAGAAAAATTAAAAAAAAAACATAATAACAATTATCATTATTATTTTTGCTAATGATTTTTTTCTAAAAAAATTCTTTATGTAGAAACTTTGGCCATGCAAGTTTAATATTATTATTAATATAGTAAATAGTATTATTTATATTCTAAATAGTATTATTTTTATTGTAATTAAAAGTATTGATATTAAGAATAGAAAAAATTGAAAAAAAAATATAGTAACAATTATCATCATCATTATTATTGTTAATAATTTTTTTAGAAAAAAATTATTATTGTATAAAATTTAAGTTTAATATTATTATTAATATGATAAATATTATTATTTGTATTCTAAATATTGTGATCTTTATTGTAATTAAAAGTATTAATTAATTAGCTGACGTTATTGACACCTGACGCTAAGGCTGACAAGCTAGAGCGTTAGTGCCATCACGCATGCGTGGCCACGACCCCAAGCAGCAAACACTTAGTGCGGGGTCTGCCGAGCCTTGGGCATTAGGGGCAGATCCGCATGCCTGGCTACAGCCCGGGAGGGGGGGCATTACTCTGCTGTGTTTTTTGGCAAAAATTACGGTGCCTTTTTTGCGAAAAACTTTTGGGGCTGGCTTGGCAGCTGGACCCAACGTTGTTGGGTCTGGCAACCAAGTCAGGTCCAAAACACTTTCAAAAGGAGCCACCAACGTTGAGTAATGTTGCTTAGCAAGACCCAATAGTTTTAGGTCTGGCTCAAAACTCTTCAAAAAGGGGTTTGGTCTGTCTGCCTAGCCAGACTCATCGATCTTAGGTCTGGCTTACAGTGAGACCCAATATCCTAGGATCTTGCAGCGTAGCCATACCCAAGGATATTAATATTTGTATTATTAATATTTTAAATTTTATTATTATTAATATTAAAAATATTAATATTTGTTTGCTAGATTATTCAGCAGAGTTTATTCAAATTGTTTTTTTAGTATTTTTTTAATTCAAATATATATAAACATGCATGTATTATTAATGTTTTTTTAGTATTTTTTTTAATTCTTGGTAAGGTTAATTTGATATGATTTGATTGACTTGACCAGTTAAAAAAACAACATGAATTACCATAAAGAATATAGTTCGACTTGTAAAAATTCAAGACAATATCTTTTTTAAAACAAAATATTGAAACAATAATATATTTGATAGATCAGAGACAACTAGGGTTAACCTATCAAATCTACAATTCAGGTCATGAGACTATGATATTCCATATAAAGAAAATCAAAGTAAATTACAAAACTTAATTTTCAATCAACCTAGTGTTGAAGAATAAAATTGAGAAAAATTAATTAAAAAATCAACCTGAATTAACATGTTAAGCATGTAATTCAGGTCATGAGATTGATATATTTTTATAAAAAATAAACATAAAAAATAACTTGAGTTTAGTCCAGGTTGATCTACTAAGCTCGCGATCAAGATCATAAAAATTTGATAATTCTATAAAAAACAAATCATAACAAATAAAACTCAATTTTTTATACATTTATTATTAAATAATAAAATAAATAATATTTTATGAGTGATGCTATTAAAATCACCATCCTTTTAATTCATTGTTAATAATAATAATAATAATATATTTGCCGAGAGTTGTACATAATAAATACTATAAAATTTATATAACCCTTAATACATGGTTTTTTTCTTAAAAAAAAACTACATTAATTGTTACTAAAAAAATACTTAATAAATAATTTTCATATTAGTCTGATAAGTTTAGAGTAATAGATTCTTTCAAGTGTTGATATTAAAGTTTAAATCCTAAAAATAAAAAGATAAAATATATTTTTAGAGTTAATTATTGACTCTAATCACTATAGGACAGCTAAAAAGCAATTAACTAGGAGTTGGAACTTCAAATCTTAGGTTTTTGTTACATGAAATATGTTTTCTTATGGAAATTGTGTAATTATAAATTTTGCTATTTTTTTACTGTGATGATAGCAAAATTATAATTTTTGAGTTTTTTTTTAAATAATAATTTTTTTATACTTGATATTTTTATTATTTTACACCTCGTCTATTCATCACTATTTTTTTATTTCTTTTTCTTTACATGTTTTTTTGTAAAAACAAATAACATAAAAATGGCACAATTGAAATTTTAGACTAAGGCATATATTTTTTATTCTTATGTAATTTTAGACTGACAGGGAAATATATATCAAATAACTATTAACTATAATTAAAAGGGATTGCACTATTCTGTAGCAAGAATTACTGTGGATTGTGAGTGCTTGTATAGTGGATTGTACTATTCTACACTGTAGCGGGGGTTAGTATGAACTGTGAGAATTTTCACTATGGACTACACTGTTTGGTAGGGGTATGATGAGGCTGAGGGTAGAGGAGCCTAGCTGGAGGCACACCCCCTGAGGCTGCGGACACCTGGTACGAGGGTGTTAGGCCTGGGCATTGGACAGGCCACACGCCCCAAGCCACAACCACGTGGTGTTGTGACTGGCCGAGGCCATGGCATGCAGACACCTGGCGTAGGGTTTGCCTAGCCTTGGGCGCTACGAGAAAACCTACGCGCCTGGCTGTAACCCCAGGGCGAGCGGGTCTGCAGCCCTGCGCAAACCTGCGAGGCAGGGTCTGCAACCTCGAGCGCCTAGCTTGCAGACCCACATGTTGGGTTCAAACACGATTGCCAAGGTCTGTTCTATCTGCCCTTGGGTTTAGAGGCCTACGCTGCTGGATCGGCAGACCTTGTAGAGAAAGGAAAAAAAAACATAATAACAATTATCATTATTATTATTGTTGTTAATGATTTTTTTTTAAAATCTTTCTGTAGAAACTTTGGCCGTGCAAGTTTAATATTATTATTAATATGGTAAATATTATTATTTGTATTCTAAATATTATTATCTTTATTGTAATTAAAAGTGTTTTTTTTAATTCTAGCTACAGTAAATAGTTATTTAATATATATTAATTAATTATAATTAATTAGCTCAAGTTGTCGACACCCAGCGCTAGAGCTGACAAGCCAGAGCATTGGGGCCACCACGTGCGCCTGGCCAAGACCCCAGGCAACAAATACATGGCGCGGGGTCTGCCAAGCCTTGGGGCACTAGGAGCAGATCCGCGTGCCTAGCTGCAGCCTGGGAGGGGGGCATTCCTTTGCCGTGTTTTTACAGCTAAGGGTATTGCTTCCTTTGTGAAAAACTATTGAGGCTAGCTTGGCAGCTAGACCCAACTTTGTTGGGTCTCGCAGCCAAGTCAGGTCCAAAACACTTTCAAAAAGAGCCACCAACGTTGGGTCATGTTGCTCAGCAGACCCAGTAATTTTAGGTCTGGCTCAAAACACTTCAAAAAGGGATTGGGTCTGCCTGCCTAGCCAGACTCATCGATCTTAGATCTGGCTTACAGTGAGACCCAATATCCTGGTGTCTGACAGAGCAGTCATACCTAAGGATATTAATATTTGTATTATAAATATTTTATTTTTTATTTTTTTATTATAATGAAAAGTATTAATATTAAAAATAGTAATATTTGTGTTCTAAATATTATTATTTTTATTATAATTCTATATATTCATATAAAAAATACTATTATTTGTGCTAGAAATATTCTTGGATTTTTTAATATAATTATTTATGTTATAAATTTTAGTTTGGATAGAACCCTAAAGTCTTTACATTCTTTCTAAAGCTTATTAGTTTCAGTCAATTGATTCACCAAGTTTCTCCAACTTCATTTAATTTTGATTTTGATTTTGATATTTTTTGGAAGTTCAAAAGTTGACTCTGACTTTGTTGGGCAGTTTGACTGGCTTAATAGGCCGAGAAAGATCGAAGAAAGCACTGTAAAGAAAAAAAAAAAAAAAACAGAAGAATTCGTTTCATTGTTTGACTGGCTTAATTTTAAATATTTTTTTTAGCTTTAAGTTATTGATTTATTTTAATATAAAAAATAAAAAAATATTATTTTAAAAATAATCTCATCTAAAAATATTATTTTAATAAAATTTTATTTAAATCACAATTTGAAAACCCGGAAAAAAGCATCAGGCCCCTCAGTAGAGCGTGGGAAATCATGAATTTTTGTGCCCTAGTTAGATCCACCCTGAAATGGACAAATGAGATCAAGCTGGAGCCAATCTTTTTTTTTTGTACCTGGGTACTCTTTTTCGCAATTGCATTTCAGAAATATTAAAAAAATATTTTTATTTTTATTTTAAATTAATATTTTTTTATATTTTCAGATTATTTTGACATATACTATGGTAAAAATAAATTTTAAAAAATAAAAAAAAAATTATTTTAATATATTTTAAAATAAAAAAAATTTTAAAAATTACCATTATTATAATGGGTCCTGAGTGGAAAGACAAAAATAATCCTAGGTTATTATATAGATGAAGCTCGTGCTGCTGCTCCATAATCTTCGTGCTGCTGCTCCAGAGATACTTTATTAATAAAGTTTTTTGTTCTGCATAACTGGAAATGACCATACCCTTGATTAAACTAATAATTTTCTGCAAATGTTTTACATAAATATTTTACCAATATTTTATAATTAAAAATGATTCATAAATTAATCCATGTAAAGAGAGGTCTTGGTCTTCATGTGATGGAATTAACGAATGCGTATAAAATCAATGCGCATTTAGACTTTTGTGCTCTTGTAACCAATGCCATGGCCAACGTATCCAAAGAAATAGTTGCAGCTTGAAAGCAATTCCTCACTCTAATTGCTATATAAGATCACTGCCCAGATCATGTCCAGCATGCATAACCCAAGCATGGCAGCTTCTCAAAAGCTTTACGTTGCTCTCTTCCATCTTCTCCTTCTTTCCTTGTTTCCCTTGAAGGCCAAATCATCTGCAAGAACACAAGCTGAAGCTCTCCTCCAATGGAAAAGCGCCTTGTCTTTCTCACCTCCTCCTCTTAGTTCATGGTCTCGTTCCAACCTCAACAACCTCTGCAAGTGGACTGCTGTTTCCTGCAGCTCCACCTCTCGAACAGTCTCTCAAATAAACCTCCGCAGCCTAAACATAACTGGAACACTCGCCCATTTCAACTTCACCCCATTTACTGGTCTCACCACGTTTGACATCCAGAGTAACAATGTCAATGGAGCGATACCATCAGCCATTGGCAGCCTCTCCAACCTCACTCACTTGGACCTCAGTGCCAATCTCTTCGAGGGCAGTATACCTGTGGAGATATCTCAGTTGACAGAGCTTCAGTATCTTAGTCTTTACAACAACAATCTCAACGGTATCATCCCCTTTCAACTTGCCAATCTTCCCAAGGTAAGACACTTGGACCTTGGAGCAAACTACCTGGAAAACCCTGACTGGTCCAAGTTTTCCATGCCTTCTTTGGAATATCTTAGTTTTTTTCTCAATGAACTTACTGCAGAATTCCCCCATTTTATAACCAATTGCCGGAACTTGACGTTTCTGGATTTGTCACTCAATAAATTCACAGGCCAAATACCAGAATTGGTCTTTACCAATCTGGGAAAGCTTGAGGCCTTGAATCTCTATAACAATTCATTCCAAGGACCATTGTCATCCAACATTTCGAAGCTTTCCAATCTCAAAAACATCAGTCTACAAAATAACCTGTTGAGTGGTCAAATTCCCGAAAGCATTGGTTCGATATCTGGTCTTCAAATTGTTGAGTTGTTCAGCAATTCTTTCCAAGGAAATATCCCATCTTCTATAGGCCAGCTTAAGCATCTTGAAAAGCTTGATCTCCGGATGAATGCATTGAACTCAACGATCCCTCCTGAGCTTGGTCTTTGCACTAACCTCACCTACTTGGCCTTGGCTGATAATCAGCTAAGTGGGGAATTGCCTTTGTCTTTGTCCAATCTATCTAAAATAGCAGATATGGGTTTATCTGAAAACTCTCTTTCCGGTGAGATCTCACCTACCCTTATATCCAACTGGACTGAATTGATCTCGCTTCAGGTTCAAAACAATTTGTTTTCTGGAAATATTCCTCCAGAAATTGGGAAATTGACAATGCTTCAATACCTTTTTCTGTATAATAACACATTCTCTGGTTCCATTCCCCCGGAGATAGGAAACTTGAAGGAGTTGCTAAGTCTAGACCTTTCAGGAAACCAGCTTTCAGGCCCCCTTCCTCCACCATTATGGAGTCTCACAAATCTTCAAATCCTGAATCTTTTCTCAAATAACATCACCGGTAAAATTCCATCAGAAGTTGGAAATTTGACGATTCTGCAAATTCTTGATCTCAACACCAACCAGCTCCATGGGGAGTTGCCACAGACCATTTCAAATATTACTTCTTTAACTTCCATCAATCTGTTTGGCAATAACCTCTCTGGTAGCATTCCAAGTGATTTTGGGAAGTACATGCCTTCTCTGGCGTATGCTAGCTTTTCAAACAATAGTTTCTCTGGAGAATTGCCGCCTGAATTGTGTAGAGGTCTGAGTCTTCAACAATTTACTGTCAATGAAAACAGTTTTACAGGGTCACTGCCAACCTGCTTGAGGAATTGTTCGAAGCTAACACGAGTTCGGCTTGAAGAGAACCGATTCACTGGAAACATCACTAATGCATTTGGTGTCCTTCCAAATCTTGTTTTTGTTGCCCTCAGTGACAATCAATTTATTGGTGAAATCTCACCAGATTGGGGAGAATGTAAAAACCTCACCAATTTACAGATGGACGGAAACAGAATTTCTGGTGAAATCCCTGCTGAGCTTGGGAAGTTGCCCCAGCTGCGAGTTCTAAGTCTGGGCTCCAATGACCTGGCTGGGAGGATTCCTGCTGAACTGGGAAATCTGAGCAGGTTATTCATGCTCAACTTGAGCAACAATCAGTTGACAGGGGAGGTACCTCAGAGTCTAACCAGCTTGAAAGGCCTTGAATCTCTCGACTTATCTGATAACAAGCTGGCTGGAAACATATCAAAAGAGCTTGGGAGTTATGAGAAGCTATCAAGCTTGGACTTGAGCCACAACAACCTTGCTGGTGAAATACCGTTTGAACTGGGCAACTTAAACTCGTTGCGGTACTTGTTGGATCTTAGCAGCAACTCACTCTCAGGAGCCATACCTCAAAATTTTGAAAAGCTATCGCAGTTGGAGATTCTCAATGTCTCACATAACCATCTCTCAGGAAGAATCCCAGATTCGCTGTCTTCCATGCGTAGCCTGTCTTCTTTTGATTTCTCATACAATGAGTTGACAGGTCCTATACCAACTGGAAGCGTTTTCAAAAATGCACCAGCAAGATCTTTTGTTGGAAATTCAGGATTGTGCGGTGAAGGAGAAGAACTATCACAATGCCCAACAACAGACAGTAGCAAGTCCTCGAAGGATAGCAAAAAGGTTCTTATTGGTGTTATCGTTCCGGTTTGTGGCTTATTAGTAATAGCAACTATCTTTGCTCTTCTGCTATGTTTCCGAAAAAACAAACTGCTTGATGAAGAGACCAAAATAGTCAACAATGGTGAGAGTTCCAAGTCGGTGATATGGGAAAGAGAAAGCACATTCACATTTGGGGATATTGTCAAGGCCACTGATGACTTCAACGAGAAGTACTGCATTGGAAGAGGAGGATTTGGTAGTGTTTACAAAGCAGTACTGTCTACAGGTCAAGTAGTTGCGGTCAAGAAACTCAACATGTCAGACTCCAGTGACATCCCAGCAACCAATCGCCAGAGTTTCGAGAATGAGATTAAAATGCTGACAGAAGTTAGGCACCGGAACATCATAAAGCTTTATGGGTTTTGCTCCAGGAGGGGCTGCTTGTACCTGGTTTACGAGCATGTTGAAAGAGGAAGTCTGGGAAAAGTGTTGTATGGGAAAGAGGGGGAAGTGGAGCTTGGTTGGGGCAGAAGAGTGAATACAGTGCGAGGAGTAGCTCATGCAATTGCCTACTTGCACCGTGACTGTTCTCCGCCCATTGTGCATCGTGACATATCACTGAACAACATTTTGCTCGAGACAGATTTTGAGCCACGTCTTGCGGATTTTGGCACAGCAAGACTCTTGAATACAGGTTCCTCCAACTGGACTGCAGTTGCTGGGTCTTATGGCTACATGGCTCCAGGTAAGCCAGCAATCTTATATTCTTGATTTTTGTTCTTGTCATTTAAGTATATGTTCTAAAATTATAAAAGCTCTCTTACTGGATGTTTCAAATGTTCATTTTGATTGCCTGATGTTTTCAGAACTGGCACAAAGAATGCGGGTCACAGACAAATGCGATGTGTATAGCTTTGGGGTGGTGGCTTTGGAAGTCATGATGGGAAGGCACCCTGGAGACCTCTTATCCTCATTATCATCAATCAAACCATCATTGCCAAGCGATCCAGAGTTGTTTCTAAAGGATGTGCTAGACCCGCGGCTCGAAGCTCCCACAGGCCAAGCAGCAGAGGAAGTTGTTTTCGTAGTTACAGTGGCCTTAGCATGCACACAAACCAAGCCAGAGGCACGGCCCACCATGCATTTTGTGGCACAAGAATTATCAGCAAGAACTCAAGCTTACCTGGCTGAGCCACTGGACTCGATAACTATCAGCAAGTTAAGAAGTTTTCAAAAATAGAACACGATGGACGTCGTAGGATAGGCTACTTTTGGTTTGACAGAATTCCATGGCTTTCACAAATTACAATTCAAGGAGGTGGGCTTTACTTCCTTGTGGCAGTCTTAGTATAAAGATTATAGTACCGAGTTTTATATTTTCTTTGATAATCCTTCTGTGTAATTAGTAGCTAGAGTACGGATGCATGTTCCGTATCATGTATTGCTTTTGGTTAGGGTATAGAGAAAAATATATAAGAAAGATAAAAATATAGTTAGTTGGTGATGTAAAAACAAAAACATCAAATAATATGTCTTTGATATAATTTTACAATGAATTTATATATTTTCAAAGCAAAAGTTACTAAAGACACTAACCCAAGGTATTAAGATGGAATTGTGATATTTTGAAAAAATTAATAGGAAAAGGCAAAAAATGTCGCGACCCGAATCCCGGGTTCATAACCTGCAACGCAGGAACGATGTCAAAAGGACATCCCACCTAAATTAAGTCTCAAAACGAGCATATCAAAAGAACAAGTTATTTAAAAATACAAAGCATTTCATAATATTTAGAAATACTATAATATTCAAAACTAATGAAATCAAATAATAATTCAAAACTTCTCATCAGAAATTAAAATGAAAATAATAATCCATAATACGCATTACACTGTTAAAATCCAAACTTAATTAAAACATGGTAATAGTGGAGCGTCTAAGATATCGAATCAAAACTAAAAGGAAAGCCTCACAAAACAAGCAAGGCATATACCGACCAAAACTGAAGAAGCAGGAACACTCAACAATGTCCACCTGCTATCAAAAACTAAGAACTTGAAATAATATTAAGAATGAAGGGTGAGTTCAACCAACTCAGTAAGGGAATAATATTTGACATACATTTTAAATATTAATAGTTTGCAAGTCTATTTATCTTGATATACATCTACATATACATACTAAGCATATTATCATAAAGTAGTGGAATACATATCAGAGACCAGATGACACCTGAAGGTGACTACTGTGGGAGGATTAGTCGCCACAGACTAATGCCTCTCTCACCAGCTAAGTACATAGAATATTATGTGCAAATAGATCAACTACTTTCTGTTAGCATAGATTTACTGACAAGTCTTATATCAATGCATAATAGATATTCACATAATCATCAAAGAAATGTATATCATATCAAATAGAATTTATTTCAACAGAAAGCGAGTGCAAATTCAAGAATAAATGAGTACTCGGAAAATACAGCAACATATATAAATATTCAAGAGATTAACTAGTCGTAATCATCATATAATCAACATACATATTTATTTATATTATATGCATATTAAATATTATTTCACTTGTCTGAAAAATATAAAACTAAAAGGAATATCAGATGAAAACCCCGAAAATCCTATTGAGGATCGTTAGGAGAACCTACAACAAATGTATGAATTATACTAAAAAAAACCCAAAACAATACAATTTAAAGATTTCAATGCATAAAAGAAAATCAGGTGTAGTCTCCTATGTTTAGGGACTAAAACGACAAATTTCCAAAACAGGGACCAAAATTAGAGGAACAAACTGTAAATACATAACCATATTGAAATTTCACCCATAAACCATCCTCAATTCTATCTAGAACGCGCCAGGGATCAAACTAAAATTTTCAGGGACTAAAATGTAAATTCCTAAAATTGAAGAACCAAACTAAAAATATTCCAAATCAATTATCAAACTGAGATTCATCATCCTTAACCTCATAATAACACTGTTTAGAATCTCAAAATACATTTAGAGGTCACATTATAATTTTTCCAAAGTTTAGGGACTAAACTGTATTTTTTCATAAATCAAGGACCAAAATGAAATTTCATCATTTTCAACCTCAAGTCTATTTTGTCCAGATTTTCCAACAAGGTTGAAATGAATTTCTTAACCCATAAAAATCAATTTAAAAACCAACTCACAAATCATTATTTCTAACAACATACTCAAAATCAATCACTTAACATTAAACCCCTAATAATCATAAATCAATCTTAACAATATAAACTTCAAATTCTTATAAACCCTAATCTCTTCTTTAATCCTTCCATAAAAAAATCAACATGAGAGAGAACCGCTTACTTGCTACTTCTACCTTCCTTGAACCCAAAACTCAAGATCAAAACTAAAATTCTTGGTTTGATGAGGTGACGGTCACGACGACCACCAAAAATTAGAAAGAGAAAAGTAATTCTCTTACAACTTTTCTTTATATACCTTGGTTAACTTAGGTTGGTTTTAGGTTGACTTGAGCTTAGATTTGGGCCAAAAGTTTTTGTTTTACAACAAAACCCTTGGAAGCTTAGACAATAGGTATAAATGGATAATCACAAACTTGTTATGATACCCATTAATTGATTTTTGAGTTTTTCAAAGTATGGTAAAGATGCAATTTTTATTTAAAAAAAAACACATGCATGAAAATATTTTAGAACTTGGTCGTACGCACACAAATAAAAATGTGTTTTTATATTTTTTTAAATAAGAAATATTTTTATTTTTTTGTATTTTTCTAAAATTTTAAAGAAAAACAAGTATATTTAATACTGAGTTAGTATCTTACAGTGTAAATTTAAATGTCAAATATTAAATAAAAAGGTTGGGAAACACACGAGAGACCCATTAATAAATTTAAAACAGTCTTTGATTTTTTTTTTTTCAGAATTTTAGAAATCATTTGAGGTATGTTTAGAAAAAGCACAAAAAATAAGAAAATAAATATTGCTGAGAAATTAGTAGGGTCTGTTTTCCAAACACGCCCTTAACTATAAGTTAGAGGCTTAAACAATATCTTAAGATCATATTAAGCAAACACGCCTTAAGGATAAAATGTTGCTCTTTCTTTTCTTTGATAAAAATTAAACATGTTAAACATGACCTTAAGTTAATGTACTCTGCCCAGCCACATGACCTGGATTTCCTAACCCAAAGTCCAAGCCCAGAAATATAGTTTGGAAACATAAATAAAAAATTAAAAATTAAATAAAATTTTTTTTTGTTTGAATCTCATCGAGAAAAGTGAAAATAGCATGAAAAACTAAAAATCTAACGTGGATTTTAATTTCAACCATATTACATCAAATTAAAGACATGAGAACATATAAAAAAAAACATTATTCAAACAAGGATTTAAAGGTAGATCATCATAATGAATATACAATCATTACGATTAATTGATTTTATAAAAAAAAAATTTAAAAATGAACTAAAGATTAAATGCCTAGATTTTGGTGTTTTTAATTTATTAAAATCCTAGATTAATAATAAAAAAACCATTGGCATATATAAGAACCAATTAATAATAAAATAAATGTAAATCAAGTATCTAAGATACACTAAACCCAGAAAAGATGAAAGCCTGGAAACTCAGCAGTAAGCCTAAACCTAGAATACATAGTTTTACAAGATTTCAAACATGAATAAAGGGGCCCTCTGAAGAGGGGGAAGTCATGAATACGTGGGTTGACATTATTTCATAAGAGCCAGACTGAAGCATCATTGCTCGTAACTTCTTTAGTGTTTACTCAAATTGTTTTTGAATATATAATAAATAATTTAATAAATAATTTTCATATTAGTCTGATAAGTTTAGAGGAATGGGTTCTTCCAAGTGTTGATATTAAAGTTTAAATCCTAAAAATAAAAAAATGAAATACACTTTCTTAGTTACCAAACTGATTTTTTACAGTTAATGTAGGACTTGTTTATTTTATCTTGGCATACATATATAAATTATCAAACCTTTTAAGGTCATTAATTACTCATAAATATATTAAAATAATATTTTTATTATTATATTTTTAAAATAGCAAAAAAGCAATTAATTAGGAGTTGAAACTTCAAATCCTAGGTTATTATTATAGGAAATGATGTTTTCACGTAGAAAATGCATAATTGTAAATTTTATGATAGATAGCAGTAGCAAAATTGTAATTTTTGATGTTTTTATTTAAAAAAAAAAACAATTTTATTCTTTTATTCTTTTTTCTCTTTTTATACTTGATATTTTTATTATTTTATACTTCATCTGTTAATCACTATTTTTTATATTTATTCTTTTGTAATATATTTTTTTTAGTTTTTCCTTCTTTTTTTCTTTACACTTTTTTTTGTAAAAACAAATTGTTGTAGAAATAGCACAATTGAAATTTTCTTCAAATTTCTTACTATAGAAGTGGTAAATTTGTAATTTTTATTATTATATTTTTTTTTAAAAAAAAAAATTCTTAATATATATCTCTTTATACTTGAAATTTTTATCATTTTATAATTTACCTATTTATCACAATTTGTTTTTCTTATCTTTATTTTTTTGTGATATTTTTTTAGTTTTCTTTTTTTTTCTTCACACTTTGTTTTGAAAAACAAATTTGACATATTTATCACTTTACACTTGGTTATTATAATTAAAAGTATTAATATTAAAATTATTTTTATTATTATTCTTATAAATAATATTATTTTTATTATAATTAATATTATTAATATTCAAAATATTATTATTTGTATTATCAATATTATTATTTTGAGTACAATTAATATTACTAATATAATAATTAATAAATCAGAAAAAAAATATTATTAATATTGAAAAGAAATAATAGATTTGATTTGAAAGGTAAAATTAAGAATTATTTTATTTTTATCTTTATTTATTTTTATCATTAGTAAATTGAAAAAAAAATATTATTTATTGTTATCATTTCAAGTGGGATTAAATTTCCTTATTAAAGCATGTTTGGTTTTGGTTTTAAAAAATGCTTTGAAAAAAAATTGATAATTTTTTATTTTTTTCTGTACTTCAAATTAATTTTTTTCCTTTAATTAATATTAAGATGTTTTTATAATATTTTGATGTGATTATATGTAAAATAGATTTAAAAATATTATCTCAATATATTTTTTAAAAAATATTTTAAGATATTTCTAATTTTATTTTTTTTACCTCTTGAAACTTTTTTTCTTTTCTTTTATTGATTTTTTTTTCATACTGTAAAGAGAAAATAAATTATGTGACTTTTGTTTTCATATTATACAAAATTGGGTGATTATAATTGTTTTTCATTTTAGATGGGGTTGAATTTTCTTATTAAAGTATGTTTGGTTTTGTGTTTAAAAAATGCTTTGAAAAAAAATTAAATTTTTTTTTATTATTTTCTTTATTTCAAATTAATATTTTTTATGTTTTGTTTTTTTTAAATATATTAAGATTAGGTCTGATATTAAGTTGGGTCCAGCGGAAGCATGACCCATCAGCTTGGGTCCTATCTCTACAAGGACCCATCAATATTTTTTTTTTATTTTTTTTTCTCTTGGTCAGTAATTCTCTTCCAAGCCTAAGAAACTTGGGGCAGGAAAAAAGGACCACACCTAAGGGAGCTTGGGTGTGGCTAGGGCGCAAACCCAAATCCATTGGGTCTACAACCCCGCCTGGCCCAATATTATTGGTCCTTCATCAGGACTCAATCTCTTGGGTCTTGCATCAGGATCCAAGGCTAATAGGTCATGCGTGAAGATCTAATTCCCTTGAGTTGTGTCAGGATCCAAAGCTCTTAGGTTTTTAAATATAATTATTTTTATTATAAATATTATTATTTTTATTATAATTAAAAGTATTAATATCAAAAATATTATTATTATTGTTATAAATAATATTATTTTTATTATAATTAAAAGTATTAATATTAAAAATAGTATTATTTATGTTGTTATTATTATTATTATTATTATTATTAATAAATTTGAAGTATAAAATTAATTATTATGATTATGATTATCATTATCATTAATAAATTTTAAAAAACAATTATTGCTATCAAAGAAAAACCATAATGTTTTTTGAAAGATTAAAAAAAATAAAAAATTAACAGACAAGTTAAATATTATTATTAATATTGTAAATATTATTATTGGGTTTTGTGTTGCAACCAAACTTAATGCTCTTGAGTTTGATGTTACAGCCGAATCCAATATTTTTTAATCTTAAATTTTTATAATAATTTTTTATAAATATAAAAGTGAATCGCGGTGTACCGCGAGTCAACTACCAAGTAGAATAAAACAAAATCTATCACAACTGTTTAATAATAGATCATGACACGAGGGTTTTTTTTTTTTTAGACAGGGCATGGCTACAGGCCACCCACAGAGAATAAATTGATAGTGGATGGAATTATTAATTAAGATCATAATTACTTTGGTTTAAGTCAATAGAGTTATTAATTAAGATCTTCATATGTTACTTTAATCAAGCCATTCATTCACAAGTGTTTTAAACGTGCGATGGCTTTTATTTTTAGAAGCATTTCAAAAGTATATTTTTCTTAACAAAATATTATATTGGTGTTTTTCAGTATTAATTTTATGATTTTAGCTTTGAATCTTTAAATTTTATTTTATATATGATTTTATATTTTACTTAACAAAGCATGGTGTTTTTTTAGTATTAATTTTTCAGTATTAATTTAAGGTTTGGCCCAAAACTTGGTTTTTTTTTTATTAAAAAGAAATATAAACTAATTTTATTTTGAATTTCTTCTTCTAAAAACTTGAGTTACCTTTAAATGAATTTTTTTGGACTGTTTGAGAGTGTTGTGGTTTTTATTTTTTAGTGTTTTTTAAAATTATATAAGATGTGGAAAATCATGAAATCGATGATATTTTTAGTGTTTTAATATGTTGGTATTAAAAATAAAAATAAATAATTTTAATATATTTTAAAATAAAAAACACTTTTAAAAAGTATAGAGAGGCCTAATGAGTTTTTTAATGAAAAATAGTATTATTTGTGTTCTGAATATTATTATTTTTATTATAATTCTAAATATTCATATAAAAAATACTATTATTTGTGCTAGAAATATTCTTGGATTTTTTAATATAATTATTTATGTTATAAATTTTAGTTTGGATAGAACCCTAAAGTCTTTACATTCTTTCTAAAGCTTATT
>Ga0325405_1003085_pt1 | contig 17172 bp, 8 predicted proteins | sample PopdelMetagenome_21_FD_205663 | JGI IMG/M metagenome (GOLD analysis project Ga0325405, IMG submission 205663) | Populus deltoides microbial communities from Bellville, Georgia, United States - Xylem-Control-R2 | ecosystem: Host-associated > Plants > Phyllosphere > Stem > Wood/Secondary xylem...
CCCTTGCAATTAATGACAAGCATGACATGTTAACCAGAACTTAATTTTCTAGGAAAACATATATTTTTTTCTTCATCAGGTAAGCTTATGTGATTTCTAGTATCTATCATCTTACCCGATATCAAGACAACCTTTAAAAATTTCTATGAAAAATAACATATATCTGGCATCTTTTTTTTAGAAGGTAAAAAAATCTGGCTTAAGGAGTCGCCACATAATATTATGGTCACTAGAAACTCTTGCTGATCAATAAAGATTCTATAATACAGGACTGGCTACGCAAAATGAAAGATACTATCATCCCTTAAACGTCCTACCTGAGGTAGCTGCATTACTGGTTTTGTCTTAAATTGCTTAAGGTATGTTTTATTCTGTTTTTTATGGTCGGCTTATAATATTCCTTACTCTACTGCTAGTGAATATTCGACTACGAATACTTCCAACTCTCATGTTGTTAAATATTATGTATCCAAAAAAAAATATGGTATTCCTGACTCTAGCGCCATTGAACAAATCAGTAAAATTTGCTTAAGATATCTAAAAATGCCTGTTTGGCTAGATATTAAGATAAAAAAAAGTGAAATTAAAGGGAAATGGCATAATAGTGTGTTTTGTCAAACACACCATTAACCCAAAGGAAATTGGGTTGGCTAAGCCTGTGGCCCAGGCCTAGCCTAGTCTCAATAGTTTTTGTGTTCTTTTTTTTTAAGGGGGGGTTTGGATCTAGCCCAGCCATATTGGTTGGGCTGGATCCAGCCGACCTGGCTTGGTTACCGGCCCTACCTAGTGACCAATCCGGTCATTATCAGCAGACTTGCGTGAATTGTTCACTTATGCTTGCTATAGAAACCATGTAATTAAAATGCCAAGGGGGAGAGAAAGAAGACTTACCTGGTGTGACTGTTGCTGGAGGCAAAACTGATGGCGATGGTTGGGTGGTTCTAGAGACTGGTGGCTAGGCAACCGTCTCAACCTTTCTTTTGTTCTTTTGTGTTTCTTCTTTCTCTCTAGTGTTTTTTTTTTTATTCTCTCCCTTTCCATCTCTGGCTCCCTCTGATTTCTTTTTTGTTCCCCCTCTTGTGACAATAGCTTTCCTTTGCTTTTATATGGATCATCCTCGATTCTAGGATAATGATCGTATGGACAAAGATATGCACAATTTGAGTTTGTTCCATGTTTGGATGGGATAAGGACACTTGCTAGACTGTTGGTGATGACCTCCTTTACTTTTTAATGGTGCATTGTGAGGCGAAAGAGGAATGAAAAAATGGGATAACTTTGGTGTGGTGATGGGTCTGATAGAGACCATCATCATTTTGTTCTTCTTTTCCCTTTTCTTGTAGGCGAGTTCCTATGTTCCAAAGAGGAAGAGGATGAACAGTCTTTGGAACGACATCGTTTCTTTAGCTGAAATAGACATCTTTATTTTTCCCTTTGAAGTTCTGACATTTAGCAATTGGGCTCTTATTCATGGAAATCTTCTTTTCTATATAATTTCACACCTGGATCAATTGCAATTGGGCCCCTGGATTTGAGCATCATTTACAAAATAGTCCTTAGTTTCAAATTTAATCAATCCAGTCCATAATTGACTCTTGAACTTTTAATTCTTTCAAAATTACCCTTGGAAAAATCAATTAACCCCTATATAGTATCACCGCCTATGCACTTCGGTCCCTAGAATTTAATTTCTTGCAATTTTAACCCAAATTGACCTCAAACTTTGATATTTATTTAATTAAGCCCCTAATTGTCTTAATTAATTAAATCACAGTTTAATTAAGTCTCAAAACTTATCAATTCTTCTAATTTTTTTGTGAAAAGTACTTCCAAATTTATAACTCCATCCTTATTAGTCCTTAAACTTTCAATTTGGGTTGTCTTGACCTCAATTCTCAAATTATTTTTCATCCGTTCAATTTTGTATTTTTTTTAAATTAAAAAATCAGGTTATGATAGTTGTCGCACTGTTTATAATATTTACGATGCCAAGACATTTGAAAACTTCATTTTATTTTGGCTTTGCATAGTAAATTTATAAAGAAACATGGACATGAAGAAGAACTTTTACTTCTTTCAAAAATCCTGAAAACTTTGAAAGTAGTAAACTGACATATGATCTTCCTTGAGAGAGAATGAAATATAAAAAAATAGTCATTGGAGAGGCGACCCACCTTGTCAATAAAAAATCCATAAATTTTTAGAAATGGTCTAATTGTTCCAGGCGATATGCCCATTGGTGAAAAATACAAAGATTTTTTGGAAATGATCAAATTGCTTTAAGCGACCTACCCATTGGTCTAAAAATATGGAGATTTTTTGGAAGTGGTCTAATTGTTCCAGACGACCTGCTTGTTGGTAAAAAATACAGAGATTTTTCAAAAATTATCTATTTATTCCGACGACCTGGCTGTTGGTGAAAAATATAAAGATTTTTCACAAGTGGTCTAATTATTCTGGGCGACCTGCTCATTGGTGAAAAATACAAAGATTTTTTAAAAGTGGTCTAATTATTCCATTCAACTTGCTCGTTGGTGAAAAATATGAAGATTTTTCAGAAGTGGTCTAATTGTTCCAAGCAAGCTGCCCGTTTTGTATGAAATACAAAGATTTTTTGGAAGTGGTCTAATTGTTCCAAGCGACTTGCCTGTTGGTGAAAAATACAAAGATTTTTTAGAAATGGTCTAATTGTTCCAAGCAATCTGCTTGTTGGTGTTGGTGAAAATGTTAGAGACTTTTACTTTTCAAAAGTGGCTAATTCCCATGGGCTACCTAACTCTTAGTGAAAAACTTGAAGTTTTGTTTTTACAATATTGGTCTCATTATGATGGGTGACCTTCCCAATTGAAAAATACAAAGATTTTTTTAGTGGTCTAATTCTTATAAGTGGCCTGCCCAGGTCAAAAATTTTCAAAAGTATTCTCAATTTTTGGCCATTTTGAGGTGGCCTTCCTTTTGATGGATCCCATCGAGGATTTCTCTTGTGAATTTTTGTGAAACACATTGTTCAATATTTAGGAGTTAGATAATATGCATGTATCTTTACCTGATTCGAAATATAGGCCCTTATTTCTTCTCAATCCCTTTGTTGCTTGGTTGGTGAGCTCTTGGTATTTCTAATTTGAGCTCTCTTGGTCATTTGGCTTCTAGCCCACTTGAATTGGCTTATATAGGTCTCTTTTAGAATATTTGTAATTTTACCCATCTCAGCTTCTATGGTGCCCGTCGTGACCTATTTATTTGCTGGAAATTTTGTCTCATTAATCAATTTAGAAGATCATTCATTACTTCCTTGTCTCACTACTAAAAACATTTGGTGTCACTTATTTAAAAGACTCAAATTGCCTTTTATAAACAACAATGCCTCCTTGTCTCGTTGTAGGAGATGTTTTTTTTTTTTTTACTATTACTTTGAAGGGATCAATTTACCTTTTAAGTACAATATTACCCCATTGTATTGGTCATTGCCCCTAAGTGTGCTCTGTTAGAGGCTCAGATAAATAATGGTTTTGAGTAATCATTCTCTCATTGATTCTCTTTTTGGTTATAGTGAAGAAATCTTTATCTAGAATGAATCTTGAAATCTTGATCTTGCATTTTAAAAACAAAAATTGTTTCAATGTGAGTTTAAAACGATTTGCTTTTGAAATCTTGCAACTCCTTGATAATGTTTCTTAGAAAGGAGATGATTTGTTCTTGTGTCGGTGATTGCAATTGAGAAAGATTCATCATGATATTGCTAAAAAAGAGGCCACAAGGGATATATGCATTTTAGAATGTGAAAGGGATAACAAAGATGTCATTTTCTTATTTCAAGCGCAAGCAATTACAATCAATAAACTTTATCCTCGTCCAGTTTGATGTTTTGGACTTTACAAAGAGATGTATTTCATGAATCCATGAACAATGAATCCACTATATATCATTATGCATATATTTAAAATATTTGGCTCAAGAGTCATGGTGTAAGGGTAAAGGTTCATTTTTCTATTCATACTCTCTGGTTAAGAGTTTGGTCACCTTGATGAAGAAGTTGTTTAATTCATTTGACATTCTACGAATAGAATGTCAAAATGTTGTTTTAAATAAATATCAAATCATTTTTGAAATAAAAAACCGAGTTTAATTTTTCAAAATTTCATTGGGGGAAAAGATTTTGGTAAAAGAAATTAATTAAATCTATGAGATCATGCAAGGCTGCAAATGTGTATTTGTGAGTTATTATAGGGAACCTCTTTCAGGATTTATAAAAATGAATAATATTTGATTTTAAATCAAAGAAAAGACACAATTGAAGGACAAACTTATTTTTTCATTGAAACTTTAGAAAAGAGGTTTAACAACAAAGACTTTAGGTCAACATCTTAAGTTATGGTTACTAGCAAGGTAATACATAAAAGGGCTAAATTCTTAGCAACTATTGATTGGAATTTTCTAAAATCTCCCAATCATTCCTCTCCTATGAATTTATCAACAAAGGCCTTTTTTTCTAATAGTTAATTGGAGTCATATGTAGACCATTCTTGGCCTAATGACATTATAGCTTCATCTTCAGGGCAATTGATTTATAGGGACCGATGTGGAGAAGTTAGCTATTAAAGGGGTAGGTGTCTTTGTTTTGATAGTTTTTTCTCTTGCCTTTGTAACCACCTTCAACTTTGTGAACCTTAGTTTCCTTTCTTTTTCTAGTGAAACCATTCTCCTCATTCGAGTCAGCAATCTTACCCAACCAGATGGTTTGTTCAATCCTCTTAATTATGACAACCAGGTCAGTGAAATGTTGTGCAGAGCTTATAACCAAATATTTAAAGTACGAGGCCTTAAAGGTGTTAGAAAATAAACTAATCATCTCTTTTACAAACAAATAAGGATTAACTTGTACATCTTCCTCACGCCACCTATAAGCGTATTTTTGTATGGACTCCTTGTTATCCTTCTCCATAACTTGCAAGCTTGACCTATAAAAGGCCACGTCCATATTGAACTTTGCCTAATGAAGGCATTAACCAAATCCTTCCACTTTTTCACCTTGGTATTGTCCAACCACATATACCAAATGAGGGCAGCATCACTCAAGCTATCTTGAAAGAAGTTAATTAACATTTTCTCATTACAGACCACCTCAGTCATTTTATTATAGTATGCTTTAAGATGAATTATAGAGCATTGAGTTCTGATATATTTGAAAAATTCTGGCTCTTTAAACATTTTAGGAATGACCACAGTGAGCACCTAACACATCTTAGTAGCATTTATAAAATCATATAGGCTAGTTCCCTCAATAGCCCTTATCCTTACCTCTAGGGCAACCAATTTTTCCAAGCCATTTTCTTTTACCACCTTGTCTTTTTGAGATTCCTTCACTATAATAAAGCCCATGATAGACAACATTCTTATAGAATATGCTGGTTGAGCAAATTAGAAATACATAACTATTGAGATACAAGTGGCATCTCATTTGCCCCTTGATTTTATGGATTGAAAGAAGCTATAGGCATATGTGGAGGCTAAGTTATGAATGTTGCTTTTTTGAATTTAGATCTCAAGGCCTATTCGAGCAGATTAGTAAACCTTGTGACTTCTTCTTTAAGACTTTCTAACTCTTTTTTATGTTGGGCTTCTAACTAGGCTCTTTCTTTGTTTTTCATTTGTTGTTTTCATAGTTGAGTGTTATAGATGTGTTTCAATAGGGAACCTATATTTCAACCTACTAAATAAAAATCATGCAATTATATAAAAGTGATGATGTTATCAATAAGAAAAATGGAAATTCAATCTGGACTCGCCCTTCACGGGATGACAACGATCATTATTCATGGATTGTAGGAGCCTGATGTCATCATCATGCCAACGAGGGGATCCTTGTCCAGTCTTGCCTAAATTTGAGCTTTTAATAAACCTTTCAGCTTTCAATTCAAGTTAATTCCCTTTTTGTCAACTATAATAACTCAAACTCTTGTATCCTATGTGATGATCATTTGCCACCTAATGATCTTGGAATTCAAGATGTCACATGTTAGGCTTGCTATAGTGAGATTACACAGGGTACAACCTAGTAAGTAGGTTCTAGTCGTTAAGTGCATTAAGGGATAGGTTACTATCTAGTCTCAAAGGGTCTCTCGCATGCTCAGTGATCATCCTTGAAAGGTCAATATAAGATCATCATACCAACCACTTTCAAGTAAGCAATCAATAGAAAGTTGGATGGTTTCATGAGTCTTGCTCAGGCTAAAGGCATTAAGGTATTGTTACTTCCCCACCTATCCTAAATTTTAAAGTGTATGCTCTTAAAGTGATGCATAACAATAAAGATGTGTGCTAAACTTGTAAAAAACAATAACCAAATAAACCCAACATAACAAACATTATAACAATTGACAAACAAAAGGCAAAGTTTAATATTAAGATCATTAGGAACCCTTACTGGTCAATAAAGATTTTATAGTACAAGACTAGTTACGTAAAAAGAGAAGATATTATCATCCCTTAAGTGTCCTACTTGAGATAAGCTGCATTGTTGGTTTTGTCTTAAATTGCTAAAGGTATGTTTTATTCTGTGTTTTATGGTCTACTTATAATATTCCTGACTCTACTGCTAGTGATTATTCGACAACGAATACTTCCAACTCTCCCGTTGATAAATATTATGTAACCAAAAAATATATGGTTTTCTTGACTCTAGCGCTATTGAATAAATTAGTAAAATTTAGATTGAAAGCAAAACATATCTTTTTTATTATTATTTTTTAAAAAAAGAAAAAGATAGGTATATATCGCATACTAGATTTGCATTTCACAGTAAAAGTCTAAACCCAAATACACAATAAAGTTAGTAAAAAAGGGTATGAGGGACCCATAAATAAATTCAAAAGGATCCTTAATTTTTTTTAGAATTTTATGATATCTAAAAAGACCTGTTTGGCTAGATATCAAGATAAAGAAAAGTGAAATTAAAGGGAAAGGGCATAGGGGTGTGTTTGACCTTAGCCCAAAGGAAATTGGGTTGGATGGGCCTAACCTAACCAGTCTCAATAGTTTCTATTTTTTTTAAGTCTGGATCTGGCTAAGCCATATGGGCTGTGTTGGATCTAGCCGACCTGGCTTGGTTACTAGCCCGACCTAGTGACCAAGCCAGTCATTGTCAGTAGGCGTGCATGAATTGTTCATGCATGCTTTCTATAGGAACTAGGTAATTAAAATGCCAAGAGAGGAAGAAAAAAGACATACTTGGTGTGACTGTTGCTGAAGGCGAAACTAATGGCGACGATCGGGTGGTGTTAGAGACTGGTGGTTAGGCAATCATCTCGATCTTTCTTTCGTTCTTTTATGTTTCTTCTTTCTCTCTGGTCTTTTTTTTATGTTTGTTCTCTCCCTTTCCTTCTCTAGCTCTCTCTTTATTTTTCTTTTTTCTTCCTTTTTCTTATGGTTTTGTGTCGTATAGTCTCGACTAGTGGTCTGTTGTAAGGGAGAGCAAAGATCTCCTTCTGAGTTTTCTCTCTAGCTCTCTTTGTTTTTTTTTTTTTCTGTTTCTCCCCTTTAAGACACTGACTTTCCTTCGATTTTCATCCTTATTAGTCCCCAAACTTTCAATTTGTGTTGTCTTGACTCAATTCTCAAATTATTTTTCATTCATTCATTTTTTTATTTTTTTGAAAATTTAAAAATTGAGTTACGACATCTATAAATATCCAAAATCACTAAATTACAAGGGGGCAAACTCACTCAATTACTCTCTTGTCCTATATTCCTTTACTTTCCTGTTCCATATATTTTCTTTGCACAAACATTTTACCCCTTGTTTATTTACTAGCTTAAGTATCGGAGGGTCCTCTATTATGATAAGGAACATATTTCTCAAGTTAAAACCCACTAGACAAGGTCAAGACTAGTCATCTCAGCTTAGGACATAGTCATGGAAAGCCCAAATCTAATTTGAAGTTTTTCATAACTTCATCAATGGCATTGTTTGTGAGAAATGAACAGAAAGCTAGTTCATACATGTTACACACCTTTCACCAAAAATTTCAAGATAAGGGAGAGTAATTGATCTTCCTATCATAAGAGCTCTAGCTCTCTTAGGTCACCAATAAATTTCTCATCAAGTGTGAATGCTTAACAATGTTATTATAGCCATACAAAAATAGCTTTGTACTCTTCAATTCCATATACAAGAAATACAACACACAACTTATAAGCAACAAGTGCAAAAAGACAAATGTAGTTCTTTAAAGGAACATGAAAAAACAACGAGTGAAATAGGCACGATACTCCAACTCTATAAAGAAGCGAGAACTTCTCATTAGATCCTAGCCATCAGCATGGCTATTAACATTAATCTTCTTCTGATTTTACTTATATGATCCTTGTCGAAAAATACATAAACACGAGACTATATCATCTCTAAAGAATAAGAATGAACACCATTACCACCAGGTGAGAGACTCTTCAGTAATTTATTGAGTGTTACACACCCATCTCTCCAAATATTATGTCTCTATGAAAGCCAATCTACACTACTATAATGACCTGTAGATCCTAAAAAACACATATAAAATGTGAAAAGCATTCTTGAACTTGTAAAATAAAAGAGTGACAATATATGCAAAACTATCCCTATAAATTTCAATGGATCTGCTAGAGTGTGATATCATAGCCTAGAATCTGGTTCCATCATTGGCCTTCACAATCATTATATTACGTTCATCTATCATTCCAATACTAGCATTCTAGTTAAAAATAGCATGACAAAGTTATTCATCATCACCCAACATAAAGATGAAAGCATCGTAGCATATTTATAGAGATTTAACAAGGAAATGCTGAACATAAAAAATACACTTGAACCCATTACCACTAAGGCCTTAATCAATGGAGTTTACAACTATACATTATAGGAAATCTTATATACTATTTCTCATAGGACTCTCCTCAATGTAAAAAAAGATATGGAGAACCATGTTCAAGTAGAAGAAGCAAGTCTCGACAAACAAAGACACCCTCGATTCTAAAAAGTAAAGTCTCCACAACACTATCAGTATACTACCAAAGCATCTAAGAAAAGCACTAAAGGATCGATTTATGATCATTTAAAATTTCCTGAACTCCTGACCCCACCTATTACCACCACATATGTTAAGATGTTACTTCCATTTAGGGAAAGGATTTTGTGTGATATCCACCTCTTATAAAAAGAGACATGAATACAAGAAGCTTTAATAAGTTCTGTCAATTTCACCTTGAATACTATCATGACACCAAGGAATATCATAACTTGAAAAAATAAATAGAAAGGTTGGTCTCCAAGATATACCTTCAACAACTTAACTAGATTGAATAAAATCTTTATGATGCACTACCTAAGATCAGATAACTTTCAAAAATTATATCTCCATTATCTTTTGAATATGTCAAATAAAAAAAAAGTAGTGTTTCTACATATATCCATGAAATCTTCATATCTCCAACAAAATGTCTCAATGAAAATCTTCATATATCTAAAGAAAGATCTCCATGTGCAACATCCCATGTATTTTCAAGTAAATTTCACCCATATGAGTTTCAAGGTCATTTTTTTTACTCATCATGTAACAAACCTTCCCTTCACAAAATTTCTAATGCAGTGATTCCTTTCTATTTTATCTTTCCTTTTATTTTACCTTATCTCAACAGTTATTTCTTTTTCCCTATTTTTCTCCACTTTTATCATATTCGACTTATATTTGATCAGGCTCATAATTGATTCCATAAACTTACACTTTTCTGATTTAATATGACTTTGGCAAAGTATCCCCTTATATGGAACTCTTTCTAAAACTGTAATTCCACACAATCCATATAAACTCATCATCAATATCATATTTATATGTTTCCATACCACATAAATCCAACCATCATTTGATAGGTAACCTAAAGCATATCTTATTTCATAATCAATCACATCCATACAATACCATCTTTATACTACCTAATTGCATAAATGATTTCAATACTACTTTAAATAAAATATCGCACGTGAATAATAATTCTAATTAATTTCAATTATAAGTTCATTAATTACAATCCAAAAAGGAGTATCTAGGTAAAATAACAAGTTAATTACATATTAAAAGGCATCAGTACTAAAGGTCTACCTAAATATAACAAAAGAAATATACATTATTATTGTTGTCATGGAAGATGAGATAGACATAAAAATACATAATACATAGTATTAGCTATCATATAAAATATATAGTTCATTCATGTAATATGTAACTAATATGACATCAAGAAACACAATAATTTATATCATATAATCATGTATAATAAAGCACAACTTCATTTTACATCTTGTGATGTACTTGATCATTAAGTATGTAGTATGTCCATAAGATTGTGATGTACTTGATCATTAATTATTTTTTTCCATCCCATTAATTTTTCATTAGCTCATTTATTTCTATTTTTATACAATCTAATACTCAACTATGATCTAAGCTACTTTTCTTAGATCACTTTACATCTTGTGATGTACTTGATCATTAAGTATATAGCATGTCCATATGATTGGTTGAATTCTTTTCAATCTCTTTAATCCTTTTTTTTTTTTGGATTGTGTCCATAACATATAATCAGTGAGCTTCCCCACTCATGTGGCTGATTCGTGACCCCTGTTCAGTAATGCCCACTAATATGGTTGGCTTGATAATAATTGATTAGTAGCACCCACTCATGTGGTCGGCTTGATAATAATCTATTAGTAGCCCCTACAAATACAACCGACTTGACAATAACTAATCAGTAGCCCCTACTCATGCGGTGAACTTGACAAGATCTGATCAATAGCTCTCATTCATATGGTCAACTTAACAATACCTGATTAATAGCCCCTACTCTTTTAACTGGCTTAACAATACCTGATTAGTAGCTCGCATTCATATGGTCAACTTAACATTATCTAACATTCCTTACTATGTTTTCACTTCTTTCTTTCTTTGATATTTCTCCTTTCTTTTCAAATTGAAAAATACAATAACGATAAGTAATTTAAGAACAACATTCTTTTAAATAAAAAACAGATGCTAACATCGGTTTATAATTTTCAAATTTTATGAATTTGCTTTCATGTTATCCTTGTTCAAATCATATCAAGACATCTTATAACACATTCCATTTTTCTTTAATTAATTCATTTCTTATTTCTATTATCTTTAAATATAAATAATTGTTTTTATAATTATACATGATACCCATTTAATATTTCCTTACATTAAGGTTTCCCATTAACTTCGGTTCATAACCTTTTTATTGACATAATTACATAACAACATTAACTAGCCTTTTTTTTCTCTTTTAGTTGAAGTGTTTTTGTTCCATTTTGAACCATTCACAACTTTGTAACTTAGTCCTATTTTTAATTTCTTCTTATATAAGTCATACTTTTCATATTGCCTACACAATTTAATTTTTTTATATATATAAACTCTACTTGTCATGACATCTTTTCTAATCTTATTTTCATATAAGATATTCAAACCACTTAATTATCTAATATCTTAACTAATTTTTGAACTTTTAAAAATCCACAACTAGTTATTGGGTTAGCATAAACCACCTTGAAATTTCTAAACTTTCTTGATACACAGTAAACATAATATCATAACAATTAGCATATTTGTAATAATCTAAACTTTCTTGTTCCAATACTAAGATTGTAAAGTTCACACTAATTACTTTCCAACACTTCACCCTATATTTACATTCATCAATTTCCAACTTCATCTTTACTCCTTAAATTTATCATATTTGTAATAATCTATGCATAATTTTACATTACAACATACACAACATTTTATTTTCCATGTCTCATTTATTCATCACTTTTCTATTTTACTTTCCTATACCATATTAATCGATTTCCAAGTTGAACCTAACATAAATACCAATAATCTTACATTTAACAATTTACATTTTATGCATCATTTCATAAATATCACACACACACACACATTATATGTTGCGATGTCGCGGTCGCACAAATTAATTACCCTTGCTTAAAACACAACACACAAGATAATATAGAGCAAGTAAGGGGCCAATCCCATGAGTAAGGTTCAAGTCAGATTTTTATACTAAATGATATGCAATTTTGGGGGGGTTTGGACGTTATCTAGGCTAAAGCAAAAAAAAAACAGAAAACTATCAAGCGAAATTAAATAAAACAAAAAATTATCAAAAGAACAAACATTGGTCGCAAGTAAACTTCTACATACAGAAATCAGAACTAGTCATGGAAACAAAACATCAATTTATATTCTGAATATTTATCTTTTCTCAACATTGGTTAGTTAACGGATCCGCCGTATAACTAACCCTAACCATCAAATAACCACAATATCCGGACTAGTAATTTAATTCAATGGCAGCCTTAAGAACTAGATAAGTTGATTAATCAAGAAAACATAACTATCTGCAGTCTATGTTTGATTTGATTGAATGTTCTCCCTAAGATTAATAACATAGATCTGCCACAATTATTAAACTCAGTTGCTTCACAAGTTCACACACCACAACTCCGGTTTTGATATCAAACTTAGCAATAGATTGCCTACAATAATAACTTAGAGTCCGCTCTAGCAATTAAAATAAACAATCATAAAAAAAAATAAGCATAGGAGAACAAACATATTCATCATATAAACTAAAAAGAAAAGGTAAAATAAATCTCACAGTTCTTGAAATCCGAAGGTTTCCATGTCCTTGCAACCAAGAAAAAGAGTTTAACCTTGCATGTTTGTTGAACAACTAATCAAAAAGAAGGAGGAATGCATGATTTCAGGTTTCTTAGAGGAAGGGGGCGTTTTTCTCTTCTTAGTTGGCTACCCCCCTTCTCTTCTCTGACTCTTTTTATATCCTAAGAAACCCTAGTCTCTATTTGACAAAATAGTCCTCCCTTAAGTAGACAGTTTACATTTAAGTACTTCAATAACTATTTTTCTAAAAAAGAAAAAATAGCTGCATGAAATATTCAAGCTTTGACTTAGAGGAGCTAAATTGCTGAAATAAAAACTTGGATGTCGGTTTAGATGCTTCATGTAATTTGGACTCGTTTCTTCACAAAACCTATTTGCTGACAGAATTCAATTATCATCTTTGAAAAATCATATCTCCTTCATATGACATCTTTTTTGTCTAAAATTTGGATTGTTGATAATTCTTTGAGTTAAAAATCCAAAAACATTGATTTTGCATCAATTGACCTTCTTTAGCTTCAGATATTCAAGTTGGAATGATCGAAGGTCAACATTGGCAAATTGCGAGATTTGACTTTGAAGGCTGTGATTTCCATGCTCTTCCTTATTTTATTTTCTTGCCTTAGATTTCCAAAAAGATATGGATGTTAGCTTTTTAATGCCACTGGAATCACTTCATTTCGATCTCTAGATCTCACGTTCTGCACAAAACATTGACTGAAGATCAAATATGTCAATTACCTCTAATTTACTTCTTTTTGCATCTTCCATCCAAAAGTGCCTTCAAAACATAAAACAAAGAATATCAAGGTATGTGTGTGTGTAAAACATAGGCAAAACACTAATTAAATGTGGGTGAAACTATCGAATAATATGGTTGCATCAATGTGTGTGTGTGTCCATTTTAGTAATTACACACAAACTTTAAAATCTTTCTTTCATTTTCATAATATAAAACCATATTTCTCAATAAGTCAAATTGCATAACTCACATACTCAACCTTAATATTAATCACATAACCTCCTTCCGACATAAATTTATCAACTAACACACAATTACATCAAATTTCATTCAATTCTTTCATTTCCTTTACTTTACTCATAGTCGGCCCTAAGCCTACTAACCATTCCATGATTTTTCTTCAATTTTGAATCCAATTCCACTTAATCTAACTTTTATTCTACATAATTTCCTAAATTTCATTACTGAATATCTTTTTCCTTAACTTAATTTTATAACACACAACTTATGTTCCCTTTACAATTCTATAACACCCATTATATTTTCAAACTAAACACTTATACCAAAAAATACATCTCATACATATACATCAAAATAACAATTAATTCCACACAACTTTGGTTTACTTCTTCCTTTCTCTAAATTACTCAAAAACCCTAGCATTGATAAATTGGGTATTTCTTTCCTTAAGAATGAAACACAAATTAATAAGAAATTGAGTTATTATAACACTTTATCCAATGATTTGGAACAAAAATTAGGAATTCTTTACAATTTTCTTCTTCTTTCCTCTATTTCTCTTCAAATATCTTGTTTCTTTCTCTCTAAAACTTGATCTCTTGATTTCCCATAACCCCAAGCAAATTTATGTATAATTTTCTCTCACTCATCTTCACTTAAATCACTCCCAAGTCAAATCTCACCCTTAGTTTTAAAGAGAAGAAGAAGAAATTAAAGAAAAAGATGAACTTCCCTTTCTTTTCTTTCATTATAGCAGCCAGCCCTAATAAAGAGGAGAGGTGGTATTTTTCAAAAATTTTAAAAATGCCATTACTGCTTGCTTCAGTTTTATTTTAATTGTACCCAACCATAAATATTTTCTCAATTTAACTTTTGGGAAAACTTCACGGAATGTTTGTTTATTTTTAATATTTATTTCCTCCTATCAAGAATTTCTATACTTTGACACTACTTTACTAATTCTGGACTAGAAATTCCGCAAATATTCCATTTGATTAAAATTATTTATTTTTAGTCTAATTTTTCCAAAGCCATTATATTTTTATTATTTATTTTTTACTAAGTCAGGGATTTACACCATGTCTCAATGAAGAATCTCCATTGCAAGGTTTCCATTTCTCTATTACAATTCTTCAAGTCTTTGTAACCACTTATCTTCCAAGGATCTTCTCAGCTACTTATCTCCAAAAAGATTATAGATCTTTCTCCTTAATGCTCATGAGATATTTTTCTCTAAAATCAATTCCCTAATGCATAGATATCATTTATTTTTATACTTATTTTTTTTATTACTTATACCGCTTTGTTTAATAAGCAAAACAATTAAACTTTTACCATAAAGACATTAACAAAAATTAAAAAAACAAAAACTCCCACGCGCAAGGGCGGAGGAGCATGCAAGGCTAAGGTGGGCTATAGTCCAGGAGAAAAAAATAAATCCTAACCTTCAATATACAAAACTCTAATTCACACATGTATATAAATGCAGCAATTAATAGTTTGAATAAGTTCTGAAAAAAGATTTTTTTAGTGCTCTAATGAATCTAAATTCAATTTTCTTAAATGTATTCTCATAAAAAAAAAAAAACCCTGATTTGACATTAGTATTCTCATCTAATATTATTTAGGAATGCAAAATATTGTTAACAAACAACCAAAACGTATAATTTAGTAAAAACCTAGTTGAAATATTTAATTTTTTTATTAAGTTTTTATATAAATAATCTATTTTTTATCTAACAAATTGGTAAGAACATCTTCATGCAAAAATAATTAAATTATATTCTTTTCTTTATCTTTAATATTTTAAAAAATATAAATTCATTTTGGATTTCACATACATAGACTAAAAGATTTTAGTTGATATATATTATTGTATTAAAAGCAAGATGTTATTAAATATATTAATTTTGGTTGGGTTAAAATTTAAAAAACTAATCAGTTTTCTCATGAAATCTATTAACTAAATCTTGTTAATATATTTATTAAAATTTAATTATTTTATACAGTAATTTAAAAGTTTTTACAATAAATTCTCTTACAAAATAGAAAAGATAAATATTAATTGGGAAGATAAAATTATTATTAGCTAATAACCTAAATAAGATTATAGTGAAATCCTAATTAAGAAAATTGAATATTTTCCATTAAGTTTAGATATGAATACTCTATCTTTTATTAGATAAAAAGAAAATATTGTCTTCTTGAAAAAAATGGAGAACTCCTACTTATGAACTTGAAAATTGATTTAATTATATCTTATTCTTTACCAACTAATAAAGCATTGCTTCGAATTTGAGAGATGCTAAATTTGATTTTCTCCTTGCATATGTGCAATATATTTGCACACAATATGAAATTGACATACCCCATATGAATGTTTTGTATAAAAAGATTACAGGTGATTTATGTCAATATAAAAATTAGTGACAATTTACCAACATTATTATTATGATATATTTAACTCAATAATAGATTTTTAGTTGGAATAATTAAATTCTAGATTTAATGATGAGACAGTGAAACTCTTTGTATTTAGCTCTGCTTTAGAACCTAAAGACAACTTTAAATCATATAAAATTGATGTTATTTGCAAGCTTGCTAAGAAATTTTATCACAAAGATTTCAATAAACAGGATATGTATTATTTAAAATCTCAAATAGAGCATTATTAGATTAATGTGATTCATCATAAGAACTTTTAGAATATGTCTACCATTTCTGAATTATGTCGAGGATTAATTAAAATAAATAAGTCGCAACACTATCATTTGATTGACAAGTTGATTCGTCTTATTTTGACTTTGTCTATTTTCATTGTCACCCTAAAGCGAGCATTTTCAGCAATAAAACATGTTAAAACTGTGTTTTGCAATAAAATAAAATATGAGTTTTTAGCATATTTTATGATGATTTACATTGAACGAGAGTTTGCTGAAGATATTTATTCGGATTCGATCATAGATGAATTTTATTCCACAAAACATGGAAGGGTGCAACTTTGATAGTGTAATTTATTATTTTTTTTTTAATTTTATATACCTTAAATTCGAATTAAAACTTTATTGTTAATTTAAAAAACTTATATATATATATATATATATATATATATATATATATATAAATTAATGATTGATCTTAAAAAATAATTTTTATATATTTACTTAATAGTTCAGGACAAAAAAAATTACAGCTCCATAACTGTGCACGTAAACAAAAGCTAAAGGTAAAATTCTCGTGTCGCATAGCCAAAAAGGTGATGCAAATACTTTCTCCCCTGTTTTTGGTAAAAGTTTGGTTTGTAGAGATAGCCAGAACAGGAAGAAGTGCACGCATGGAGGCCCCGTCAAATCCATATGAATGCATGCTAAAAGGAGTCTTGCATCTTGAAAAAGACTTCTTACGGTGTTGCCTTTCCATATTGATAACTTCCACAAATTTCTCCACCTATTAATTTCT
>Ga0325405_1003088_pt1 | contig 17161 bp, 10 predicted proteins | sample PopdelMetagenome_21_FD_205663 | JGI IMG/M metagenome (GOLD analysis project Ga0325405, IMG submission 205663) | Populus deltoides microbial communities from Bellville, Georgia, United States - Xylem-Control-R2 | ecosystem: Host-associated > Plants > Phyllosphere > Stem > Wood/Secondary xylem...
CATGCACGTATAGCTGTCTGGATTGAGATGGGGAAAAGTCCTCAAGGAAATGGTATAAAAAACAGTAGCCAAGAAAAATAAATCCCACGGAATTCCATTATTACTGCACATCTTTATATTCTGCTTGTGACATGATTTTTCCGCAGCAAAATTACAAGGAAGCCACCATCCTCTTGATCACCATAACTAAATCTAACATTAAAGAGGAGGAGGGCAAAGGATAAAAACAGAAAAGCAGGAGGGGAACTGGCTAATTATAGCATTCTTAAATTAAGAGAGATAACCCAAAAAAAAAATGTTGCTGTGAAGCTGCTGCATAAAAGATGAGAGGTTGATCATATATATGGCATACGAAAGGCTCTTAATTTCTTTAAAAAAAAAAACCTTCATTAGATTCTCGCGGCAAGGGGACAAGGGGCACTTTGGTCATTTTGAAGGGAGTAAATGGAATTTTACCATTTAGCCCTTTTTACTTTTGGGGGGCTCTCTAGCAATCACCCCACGTTTTAGAGGCAGAAGGCTGAGCGAATCCAAAACCGCCGCGGGGCTTCAGCAGTGAGTGGTCTCTCTCATTGTATTGCTGCTGGTGGAACCCTACACCCCCTGTGTACGTTAGGATTTCCCTCACGTTCATGCTAGCGTTAGCACCCCCACTACTCCCATTTGAATTACTCGCGGCATGGCCATGATGATCCTCACATTCACCGGTCAGGCCCAGAAAGTCCCTTGTCAGGCGGTCATTCTTCTGCCACGTGGCAAGGCTGTTAAGGTTATAGTTAGGACCCTGTGCGACGTGACTCGCTGAGTTGACATGAACCTGGCCCGCTGATCCCAACTCGCCCATGTCCAGCTGGGTCATTTGGCTGTGGCCCACTGAGGTCTGAGTGGCACCCACACTTGCAGCCTTTTGAAGGAGTGCAGTGGCTGACAAGTGGTGTGATGCTGCTGATGACGTGACGGCATTTGATAGGCTTTGGAAGGTTGAGGCTAACAAGCCCTTGTGGCTAGGCAATGCTGGTGGTGGTGGTTCTTGGAGAAGTGGAGGGATTTGAAAATGGTTGTGAGTTTCAGGCTTGATGTGAACTGGGTTTTGGTGGTTATTACTATTAGGGTTGTGATGGCGAGGCGGGTCCCAAGGAGAAGTGAGGGAGATTTGCTGTTGATGAGTAGGGTTAGGGGCGGAGAAGAGAGAAATGGGGTGTGCTTGAAGTGCGTTTTGAAGGAGGAGAGCTTGGGCATTTGGATCTGTGGAGATTAGCTGGTGAGCTGAGAGTCTAGCACTTTCTTCAGCTAATGCATCACAGAATGCCCTGTGGGTTACGAAGCTATCCTTCCTGCAGTTAATTTCAACAATGCAGGCACATAAAGAGATTATCAGTGAACACTATCATTACAAACCAAAATAACAAATTCAGTTTAATTTGTGATTAATACTTAATGATTAACAAAAGGAGGATAATTGATGAGGGAACTTAGTTAAACACATTTGATTATTGTTAGAAAATACTACTCTAAAAACTATTTTTGACATTGTAATTAACTATTCAAGTTCTTCATTAGTTATCGAGTGTACATTTCTTTGATTTAGTTATATATGAAGTGATTAGGAGTTCAGACCTTAATTAACACCACGTTCTTTTATTTAATTAAACTAAACCTTCCGCAGAGGGCATGTAAAGCATGATTTTCTAGATACGAGAGTAGATTATATTCTTCTTTTTACTTGAAAATATAAAAAATCACGATGCTGAGGAGGAGGGTAACCAAAACAGCAAAAAAAGGGGTCTAGGAGAAAAGGTCCAGATAGAAAGAAAGAACGGATATACTTGGTAATATATAATTAATTTAATGTTTATCAACTCCATTTATAAAAAGTGTTTAACCAGGGAAAAACTTTTAAATTCATTTGGGAAATATTGGGATCAAGAAAAAAAGGTGAATGAGGAAGATCGATCATAAGGATATATTGATGTGAATTTGATTATTCTAATTAAAGATAATTAATTTGATTTACTTCATCTTAATTTGTAGCACTCCTTCAAAGGGTGACAGACCACAAGACCGTGCGTGCCATGATTGCCATAAAGCTATAGCAAAAACACTAAAGTAAAACCATCTTTTTTGGTCAAAACTAAAGTGCAGGGAGAGAGAGAGAGTTGATTGGTGTTTATGCATGCAGAAATAGTAGTCATGGATGGTAAAAACGCTCAAAATTTCAAGAAATTGGTAAACGACGATGGCATGAATGACTTTTGAAACTTGAGCTCATGCATGTAACAAAGATATGCAATTCAAAGTTGAAACCCCCAAAAGGGCCAAAATCTGTAATGCTGATGAAAGAAAATGAAAGCAAATTAGCACATCAGATATCTTTGCAGATTTATCAGTTTTTGTCATGATGAACGGTCAGAGTTTCAGTATTTTCTGCAAGTGAATCATAGCATTCTTCAAGGGAAAGAAACCATCACGGTTCTTACTCATCCATATGAAAAACCCCCCAAAGCAATTTAAGAGCTTTCTTTTCACCTTTTTCTTGGACAAGAGCAGATGTTCATCATTGTTTTTGAGACTGCAGTCATCACTCAATTTATAAATTACCAAAAGAAGTAATCACGGTGAAAAAAGCACGTCAAACCCTTCGAGGTAAATGTAATATGGCATTGATCCAACTTTTTTTTAACAACCTGACGATGTACACAGAACCCCCAGGCAAGAATATACTTAGCTGACTCGTCTTGAATTAAAAGACAAAACAATACATAAAACAAAAGATTTAAGTGGATTGTTCTCTTTATTGTCTTGTTTGTTGTTTTCAAATTTTGAAATTGGCAGGTTCAGATTTCAGAAGCTTTGCTTTCAGTTATTCTTATGGTTTTAGCAGTAACAGACACTTGCATTAATGGTGTCCACGTCTATGATATACCTGCCAATGCATTTAAGCTCCAGATATATTATTCCCATGCAGAGCTTACATTACCACTCTTGTAAAAAAAAACAAACCACAAAAACAGAACAGACTGAAACACAATACAAAGACCATCGCGAAGACATGAGACTTCCCACTTTAAACAGAAGATCAAAATTTTCTTTGAATCCCAAGAGAATCCAAAATATAAAGTGCGTGCATAACTGTAAAACATCAAAAACAAGTAAAGAAGGGAACATAGGACTTTGAGACCAACTTAAGTATGTAGAAAGGAAAAAAAATATTCAATTTGAAATCCCAAAATAAAAAGACTAGGAAGGAACAAAAAAAAGAGAAATTACCTGGAGAAAAGGGTTCCACAGTCACATCTATACTCTCTTGTTCCACAGGTTTTAGAGTGAGCCTTCCAATCTGATTGAACGGCATAGATCTTTGAGCATTTCTCACACTTCCATTTCTTCTCTCCATGTTTCCTGCAATAGTGTTTCTTGATACCTGTAAGGTCACCCAGGGCCCTTGAAGGATGGTGGTGAACACACGTAGGCTCAGGGCAAACATAAGCTTTCTTTTTAATTTCTTTGCTGTTTCTTTGCTTCAGCTTCCAGGGAAGGTTATGGCCCCTTCTATGAAGCTGAAGATTCTGATCTCTCTGAAACCCTTTGTTGCAGATCTCACACACAAATCTATTGGTAGCCAATAAGGTCTTTGGAGATAATGCTATCACTTCAGCATCTGGGTCTGCAAGATCATATATAAAGAAACCATTTTCTATATTATGGTATTAGAATTTCCAAAATAGTCTAAAACAAGATTGGAGGGTCTAAATGAAAACCTACCTGGGTTTCCTGGCAAGCTTCTCTTCTTCTTGATGATCTTTTGTTGCTGTTGCTGATGCTGCAGAGGAGAGAAGTTTGAAGCCAGTGGATTTAAGCTACCAAATTCTTGAACTCTGGTGCCAGAAGAGACACTAGCTTCTTCAGACAAAGAAGTTGAGTTGGACATGGCTGCAGGGAACATATCCGTGAAGAAGAAAACTCCAAAAAAAGAAAAACCAAGAAGTGATACCACTTTGTTTTGTTTTGTTTGATGTATTTCGTGCTAGCTAACACTTTTCTCTGGAGTAACCTTTGTTCAAGTGTTCACTTTTGCACTCTTGAAGAAACAACAACAAGATGTAAGACCAAGGCCAGAAATAGAGAATCCTCAGCTTTGGACACAACTAAACTAAACAAAGTTTTGTTGATGAACAGGTGGCAGTGAATTATAGACACAGAAAGGCATCATTCATTGGGTAGCAAAACCAAAATCTCGTGAGGAGATGGTGATCATGATGGGTTATTCTCCAAGTCGCTATCTAACCATGGATTGCTTCTCTGAGCAAATCTGCAACACAATTCAGATATATCTCTTTCCTCTCTCTCTCCCTCTCTCTCAAAGATCATCAACTAATAAGCTAGCTAAGGGAGGGTTCACCATGCAATAAAACATAGAAAGACCAGACAGCAAGTTTGTTTTTCCTTAAAAACCCTTTAGTGCCCAATAACTCGCCTTTCTGTCTATTTATGCCTATATAAAGGAAAGAGAAGAAAAAATAATCAAAAGAGAAATAATCTGTATCTCTCTTCTAGATAACATGTACAGGAGGTTATGATTACAGTTGCAGACCGAGGATGGGGGTGGCAAATTATAGAAAATACAAAAAATAAAATAAAAAAAACAATGGTATGAAAAATACAAATTCTTTTTAAAAAGGAGCGATTGTACTCAGGAGAGAGAGAGAGAGAGAGGTAAGCGAAGGCTAAGAAGAAGAATCCCTACCCCACTCAAGCGTTTCTTTCTTTCTTTTTACTCTCTCTTTACTTACAAGTATTTCTTTAATAATTTTTCTTTTGAAGGGATGACGCTGGCACTTTCTGTCTTTTCCTTTGTTCCTGTTATAAAACACCCAAACCCTAGAAAGGACCTTAATTTGAATGGAATCATGATATTAAAAGGACGGCTGGCTTATAGAAGGCCTGGAAGATTGAGAAGCTTAAAAAGCTTTGAGGATGGTAAAGGCATGCAAAGAGCTAGAGATGGATAGATAGGTCTTCTCTTCTCAACCTTTTCTTCTGCCCCACAACAAGCATGATTGGCTTCTTGACGGGCTCTTAATTCCAGCTTATAATACACTTTGTTTAAACCATGCACTAAGTAAATTTAAAGTTTGATTTATGTAATTTATTCCCTATGCAACTTCTTATGAAATATATATTACTGAATTAATTATTTTAGTTTCGAATTCTCTCTTTTATACAATATATATTTTTTCATGCCGTGGTAATTTAAGAGCAATTTATAGTTTTTTGAAGAGAATTTTATAGTTAATCAACTTTCAAAGCATTGTGAACAGAAGAACATTATTCTTTCCTCTTCATTTTCACGTTACAATTGAGTTTGATTTGTGGAATCTTGATCGATTTCTCGTTTTACATTATTTTGTTGAGGATTTTTCTCCCTTTCTGTCAATCTATCTGTTGTAATTATTATTCTCTTACATCCTAGCTAGCTAGTACACAGTGAAATTTCTCAGGGCAAACCCCACCAAGGTGGAGGAATTTAATTTGGAAGTTCTCTTCTTTATTTCTTCCCTTTTTAACTTTTTCTTATTCCAAACCCAAATCTAAAGGAATGAAGAAATATAGCGTAAATTGACCTTTTTATCCCCTCCGTAACACAACAATGCTCCTGTTTTTTCCGAACTTCCGCAAATAAAAGTACTGGCCGTAAACGTCTTTGTGCGATTTTAGGGATATTCTTTTCCTTTAGGCCGGTCCGGAACTGCGGTTCAAATTGGTTAAAACTTAAAATTTAATTTTTTATTTTTAATTTAATTTTTAAATTATTTTAATGTGTTGATGTTAAAGTTAAATTTTAAAAAATAAAAATATATTATTTTAGTATATTTTTAAAATAAAAACTTTAAAAAATAATTATTATCACAATTTTAATTAAATAGCCATGATTAACCATGCAAAATATATCCGTACATAACCCTTTAGTCTTGTAAGATGCTTAGGACCCATCTACAATTAGGCCTTTCCCAAAAAACATACGGCCATCTATAATATTTGTATAGTGTTGCTCTTAAACAAATCCTTTGGAATCCTATGTGTTTTCTTTTGATCTACAAATCTTTTTTTTGAATCAATTTGTCTTTCGGGTGAGATTCATTTTGCTTTTATCTTTTGGGATAAGATGAGATTTATGCTTCATTGATTCACCTTTAAGCCAAAAAAGCTAGCTAGGGTGATGCAATCTTGACACAATTCATGGCTCAGATTGACACAAAGTCTTTCGGTTAAAAAAAAAAAAAAAGTTTCAATCCATGATATACAGAATCTTGATATGACTCTTATGTGCATCGATGAATAAAATGCGCGCAGAATTGTATATTATTCAGGATAAATCTCAAAGAAAGCGAGTAAAAAGATGGCTAAAACTCAACAAGATCAATTTTATGCTTCATTGATGGTTGCTTTTATTTAGTATTTAAAAAACAAATAGATATAAAAAAACAAAAGCATTATAAATATAATTATATTTATGAGATAATTTAATGAGTTTTTATTATTTTAAAACATAAAGGATCAGAGTATATATCTTTTTATTTTGATTATCTTTGTTCCGTCGAGATAATGACTAAACACTATCTAAAATAATTAGATATTTTAAAACACGAAAGATTTTACATAATTTTTTTTTTGGATCATCTTCATATTACTGAGATAATAACTTTCTAAAATAATTAGGTAAGACATTTGAAAGAGATAAATATCAGACCGGAAACTGAATGAGGCCATCACAAGTCATCCCTAAGAGATATATTATATGACAAATTGTTACTAATAATATAGTCAGTCATCGTGGACAAATAAAAGTGGAAGGTGTAGTCTTTTTACTTACCAAACTCCAGATCATTTAAAGAATACCCTTTGTAGAGAATTGGAGGCACCACGGCACTCTCGTTTGTCTTTGTCTGTAGAAAATTCTTGCCGTTTTAAATTGTATATATTTATATATATATAAATATAATCCCATTTGTGTTGGAATTCTCTTGCTCCATGTAGTTTTATGACAGCTGATCATGTATCAAGATTTAGTGAAACCGTGTCTTCGATAGGATTAAGGTTGGCACCATCTATCGGTGTGACATTTCCCCTACCATTTCTCAAGATTTAATCCCATTTTTTTCGGTACCTTGCCTGCAAAACTTTCAACATGTCGTGGTAGAATGACCACACTAGATTAGCTGTCATATATCTAGGCTGTGGAAGCAAATTAATTACTTTTATTAAAATCTGAATTAGATGCCTAGATTGTGATAAGTTGAACCCAAGTTTTCCACGATCAGTGGAGATATCAAGTATGAAATGATGACCTTTTGAAGAATACAATTATTCATATCAAGCTATGATGCTCATCTAGTTGTTGTCTTTCATATTTCTTGTTGTAATACACACACACAGTTGCTTATCCTTGGTGCATGCAGGGAGGCATATTGATCAGTGGGAAGCAGAATAGCCCCTTTGTGGGCCATTTTATTCTTCACGGGTTCTTCTATTGCCAGATTCTCTCATGCAATTAATTAGGTTTCGCTTTCCTATTATCCCAAGGACACAGTGAATGACATAATTGCATTAGTGCATCCATCGTTGGATGGATGTTCTGGTAAAGCTCCTCCCTCAAGATCTTATTATCATTTTCCTAACTGTCCCCTTTTGTATAGACTAGACCATTCTCCCGTGATTTGTATGGAAACAAAAGGCAATGCTCAGCGCCAGAACGCCAGCCGTGTATATTGTGTATACATGTACCCTAAATTTGACTCGTCTTTACATCACAACATTGACAGGAATTAATTTTAAGCACCAACAGTCTCAGCCAAGCTAAGTAAAAACACCACCGCATCATGTCTATTAGGCTTGTTGTTTCTGTTTTTCAAATTGTTTTTTTGTGAAAAAATACCAATACCAAGCTGTTGTTTTAAGTGTTTTTTTTTAATGATTTTAATATACTAATATTAAAAATAAAAACAAAAAACTGGTTTTGTTTTCAAAAAGAAATTGACAGTCAATTATTTGTTTGCTATGTTCTTAAGAACCAAAATAAATAAACAAAGTTTTTTCTTTCCGTTTCTAAATTTGGTAGCCCCAAAATCTCATCGCCCAGTAGGTTTTGTTCTAGTTTAAGCGTGATGGAGACGATACTAAAAACAACAACAAAAAACAGCTTTGGTGTAAATACCGATTGAAGGTCTGTGCCGCGGTCAATTAAGGCACAATTTTAGTCACCGTAGGGTCAAATAGCTCAGGCACTGCCGAGATCAGATGTCATCAAAGTCCGAGAAGACTTGAAAGCAAGCAGTGGAGGATATGCCGATCCAAGATCTCTCAACATCTACCCTACTGTAATTGAACCTCTTCTTACTTAACCCCTGCAAAGTGCAAAACCATCATGTATTTTTAGATGCCCTATTATGTCACCCAACAACCTCGTATCTTTTACTTTCACGACGAAAGAAAGATTTATGTTTTCAAACCTTAATCATGAACAAGGACACAAATCTCAATATACCATTTTTAATTCAAGATTAAATGTAACAAGAAATGTACATGCAGATTTAGGAGATTCCAACTTATCATAATAATAATAATAATAATAATAATAATAATAATAGCTTTTTTATTCTTTTTTTTTTGTATTTATTAAAAGAATTAATGACTGAAAGTTTTTACATGAATTAATAATTTTATCCAAAACAATATTGTTTTATTTTTTATAAAAAAATTGAAGATGATCCTACTAGATTTCATTCGAGTTTTATAAAGAAATAAATCTAAGTTTAAATTAGACTCAGGGTTATTAAATCACCAAGTAAATATATTAAATCAGGTTTAACGTAGGGAAGACTAAAAGAAATCTTTCAATTTGAAAATAAGAAGTGTTTTTTAATTAGCCATCTCGAAATATTTGATAATAAGCATGGATTCAATGGTAATTTACTAGTTATTGCAGATTCAATGATAATTAATTGTAATTTAATTGAATTTGTTATCAAATTCCTTGGGGGGGAAAATAGGCAAGCTGGTACCGCGTATATAGGTACGGACGATTCAGTTTCATGGGGGCATGGCGAGAATCTCAGGCCCAAACTCCACAGACGGCCCAAGATGACAGCAACAAGGGAGGGACCATGAATGAGCAGCGGGCCCTACTCTAGGGACACATGATGACCTCACGAGAAAGGTATTAAGTCACGAGAACTTAGTTTGGATCCAACCTCAGCCTCGATGCACGTGTCAGACTCACATGCTTACAAGACTATCATGTTCTCAGCTGGTTATTGGCACAACCATATTTTTGGAAAATTTTAATTTTTTTATTTTAAAATTAATTTTTTTTGTATTTTAAAATTATTTTAATGTGATAATATTAAAAATAAATTTTAAAAAATAAAATAAATATTAATTTAAAATATTTTTAAATAAAAATCACTTTAAAAAATACCTAGTAAAAAACACCATTATAAACTTGCAAAATCATCTCCATTTTCTACACTAAAATTTGAGATTTCGATTTAAAGGTTTGAAGTTCAAGTCCAGAAAAAACTGGGGTTTTTTTTTTTAAGATTTGAAAAAAAAACTTGTCTTTTTATGTAATTTAGTGTTGCCCATCGAACCTTAGCGACTTCAAAATTCTCTATTTGACTTGTAAAAAAGGTTTACGTCGTGCATGATATTTAAGTATTAACATAGAAAAATCAAAGTCATCCTAAGAATTGGAAATTCACCTCACGAGACAAGAGAGTCATGATGCCATGTCGTGTTATGTATCCACGAAAGAAGATTTGAGAGGACGAGCAGAAAAAATCATATGGGTTTTTTCAATTTCTGGATTCGCTCGTAAAGGCAATAATTATTTGATTCCCAATCTTCTACACCTTCATCATCATCATCATCCAATAGGAGGAGCCTTTTCAAAGTCCCTGAGCTGAGAATGCACTTCCAGGATTTTTAGCTGGGACAGTAGAGTGGGTCCGTGATTATGAGAGATCTCCTTCCTCTCAATTTTGGGTCAATGCACCAGTAGAAGGAAGACAAAGACCGAGTTTGAATGTTATATTTAAATCTTGCAGGTCACGGATGAGAAAAATGAAGAGCTAAAAGAGTAGGACCACGGAACCATAGAATGGTATCCTAATAATTTTGATGACGTGATTTTGAGTTTTTGGCTGTTTTCGGCCACTTTCCTTCTTAATTACTCGATGGGCGTTATTTGCTATTTAGTCGGCTAAAAACTACTGGATAAGCAGTCAGCACTCAGTGCCCAGATTCATGAACTAGAATTGCAGGCAGCAGCTTCTCTTTAAGATTTTCCAGTCCTCAGGAATTTCAAGGAAATTGCAGCGGTCTGCTAGACAGTAGAGATCCGAATTCTTTGTTGTCGTGTTTTTTAATTTTCAGCTCAGCAGGGGTCCAAGAAAGTGAGACCCGGAATTTCAGTATTACAACATGTACACAAGCTGCTGCCCGACCACTTTTGACCTAACAATTCATTACCGCCAAACAAAAATAAAATAGAATTCAAACACTAATATTTTACCTAGTTCTGCAGGGCAATGGACTATAAAAATTTGCCTCTTCAAGAAAAGTCGGTAACATTCTGAGAGACCAAACTCGAGATGATATTTGTAATTCTGTCTCTCAATTGGGGAACCATGTCTGATCAAATTAGAATGTAGGAGATTCACAAAGAGATGGACATTTTATGTTGTTTCCATGCCTTTATCGAAGCCTAAACTTCCGACTGCGAACAGACTTTTTGAAGAACAAAAGGTTGGTTGGTTTCTGCCCCGGACCTTCCCTTCGAATATTTGCTGTATCCGAACCAAAAGGTTATTTAATTGTTACTAGATCATATAAAACGTCACTCTTTATCCTGCTATTATGCATTTTCCACTGCAACCAGATGAAGACAAGCAACGATAAATCATAAAAATACGTGGAACAAACTTGCTACAGGAAGAGAGGTGATGGCTGATGAGACCTCCAAAAACAAGTTAGATGATGATACAAGAGAGATCGCAATTTCTGATTAGCTCCTCTTGACCTGTTCAGTCGTCTAAAACGCCTAAAATGCACACACAGACTATAGGGATCCCCCCCACCCCCCCCCCCCCCCCCCAAAAAAAAAAAAAAAGAAACAAAAACAAAAACGATGATAGGATGCATCTATCGAATGTATGATTTTGGTAGCTCAGATAAAAGTATCGTGGCATACCCAGACCCTAGGAATCGAAGCACACTGTGCAACACATTAGGTGTCAGTGACCATCATGACCTGCAAGGCAAAGCAGCAGCTTTTCATACAACTCATCACCGAAGTTGGTGCGAGGGGGATGCTAAATCATCTTCCCTTCAGGTGTGTGCAATGAAAGGTCCATGCAGACTAGTAAAGTCCCCAAAATTCTTCAAGCACAACATACACATGACAAACAAAATCAGCCAACTCTGGAGACTTGAGTAAACGATGGGACTTAACTTCTTTGACTAAAACCTTTAAGCTAAGTATTAGCCTGCTATTAAATTGAGTAGGAGGGACAGCACAATGTTATCACTCAATAACATCAAAATGCTCTAGCAAAGATATAAGGCATTTGCAATTTTAGATTCTCTGTCACCTCTTTGGATGCTTCTGCAATAAATCGGTGAGGACAAACTTGAAACTGTTTACCTTGTCACAAGACAACAGAGAAACCTCTATAAACATTGCTTCCTAAAAGGCCATCTAAAAGTTCAAAACATTTGTCTGTTTCAGTCAGTCACCCAATCCAATGAATGCTTTCCATGGAGCAAGAACTTTTATTTGCTATGCAATCTCCCCATGCACTCAACTCACCAAACAGAAACCAAATCAAGCTCCTATTTGGAAATGGACTATGCATGAAAAATTAGGTCATCAATCCGACACTGCCTCATTGGAAGGGGTCCAAAAGGGTAGAATTTGAAGGCAGTCCTGCTATTTAGCATTTTTGGAGGGGGAGTTTCAAAAGTTATTTTTTAATGAATGACTACTCTCAAGTTTTCCAACTTGCATCTATGAGATGGTTGGAACTTGCAAGACCAAAGCTTTCATCAAAGATTTATGTGTGTGGCATACAAGTGCAGAGAGACAGTTCACAAGAGAATCAGCCAGGAGCCAAAAAAGTGATTGGCCAAGGGCTGTGCAGTGTCCAACAATTGTGACACGCATGCTTGGATTGCCAACTGGCATCAATCGTCATGTGCTTCAGTTGACCCTTCTGTTACTGATGAGTCCATGACTCCTCAAGTAGTAGCTCCAATTACTAAATAGTCATTTGGAAAAATTAAAACAGGAAAGAAAGAAGCTAAGAATTAAAAGTAAAGAAAAAAAAAGCCAGAAAAAAAAAAGAACGGGGATTGCAACTCCATAATTTTTATTCAATTCATCAAAAATTGTCTTACAAACTGAAAGAAAAACATATAAATAGCATAACCTGAAAAAATCCAACTATTGGTCTAGCCTATCAATTAAAACTATCTAACATAAATAACCCAAATAAATAAAACAAAACAATGAAATAAGCTCAGTCTCCCAACCAAAGAGTGACAAGCTAGGTCATCCTACGTCGTCCTCGTCCATAAACTCGTGTAATTTGCAGTGTGGGTCTGGTATCTCCACCACATGTCCTAGTGAATCATATGGATTTGATAGAATATCGAATTTCTATTTATGCATCACATGTTTGATTGATTATAATTTGAAATTTTAACTTATACAAGCCCAAAGTCATTTCATATTTCAAATTTCTGAAGTCTATATTATAAAACCAATTAATTGAAGAAAGTAGAACTGAATGAAGTTATTCCCTAACTTCTTCCTCTTATGTTGATGTCTTATCAGGATAAACTAACCAAACTATCCTAGTAAAGAATCTGCTACATTTGAACATTGTATGTCACCCACCTAGTTAAATTCTGAGCTCAAATTACCCGACCAATATTGATAAGATTAGAATCATTAAATCAGCCAATAATTATGTTAACAATATACCATTGTAGTTGAATGAGGTCTAAAATGATGCGGCGTAGAGCGTGGATAAAAGCTAGGTTCTCAAACTCTAAGATTACACACCTGAATTGTAAAAGAATATAGAGAAAACTCTCTAGTGTTTTATTAAAAGTCTGAATCTGATGATCTCTCCCATTAGAATAACCAACAAGGTTGTTCTTCTACTCAAAACATCAGCAACTCTATTATGATATCAATTGACAGGGCATATAGTGTGGATAAAACTAAGGTTCTCGAGCCTTAAAGTTACAAACCTAAGCTATAGAAAAATTTGAAGAAAACTCTATAATGTTTTATAAAAAGTCCGAATAGTCTTAATCCAATGGTCTCTCTTCTTATAGTAATCAACAATATTACTCTTCTACTCAAAACATCAATAACTCTATTCTGAACTTCAACCTTGTATACAATTCTAATTGGAAACCGTTGTAAATAAGTGATTGCATGTATGTTATTACTTATTCTCCTTCGATTATGTAAAAATTTCAACGCCTCATGGTCAAAATACAACACAAACTCCTTACCAATCAAATAATGCTCCCACTTCTTAAGAATTCAAAAAACTACATAGAACTCTTTATTGTATATGGACTTAATTTAGCATCACTCAACTTCTTATTAAAAAATGTCATGGGTCTCTGCTCTTAGGATAAAACTCCACCAATCCCGACACCACAGGCATCACATTCTACCTCAAACAGTTTATCAAAATCTGAAAGTGTAAAAACCCGAGCTTTGCTTAATTCTAATGGTTGTTGCCATGGAGCAAACACCATTATTTTCCATACAGCATGCTATCACTTCTTAATTCAATTCAGTGAAGTCTCAATCCAAACTAGATGGAGTTGACTATATGGCTTCTCCCCCAACAAATTCTGTTATGGGCTAGACTTTCCGTAAGTTAATGTGTTAACATACCGCAATGCTATCACTGCACCCCACATAATTTTTGGTAGCCTCACGTGCTGCCTCAGATTTTTCAATTTGATTGCTCTCCTGCACTGGTGGATCCATGGGTCAACACTAAGTACAGTTAAACCATTTCAAACAATCTGTGTTATCTTGTCCGTAGTGGTATCACAGGCACTTTACTGCTGATGTACTCATTTATTTATACATTCCTTGTTGATGGTGAGTAAAAGACTTCTCAAAAGGAGACACTGAAACGAAAAAATTCCATTAAGAAATTGCAAATGTACACTTGTGAAGATAAATGTGTGTATGTGCGTGCATCCATGATAGAGTACAGCAACTAACAAGAAAACCAGGTAGTTGTGACAAAAATTGACATGATTCAACCTAGGGTCAGTAGCCATCAATTTGGACGGCCTATTACATGATAAGAATGCCAACTGGCACTAATGTTTTATTGACTCTTCTGGTTAGTGATGTGTCCATGTCAAGGCAAGGGCAATCTTTGTGAAAGATTAGCTCCTAAAAATAAATAGTTACTGCATGAGTTATCTTAGTCCACTTGCTCCTAATTTTATTGAATCTATAGTCCATATGATCCATACTTTTTTTATGAATTAAGCAGAGATTCTTCTGGTTTTCACCAGCAAAAAACTTACATCATCAATTTTTTCTTAGTGAAACTATAACAGTATGAGATGCATTACAGTTTTATAAGGATACATCAAAATACAATATATTATTCAGGACATGGGAGCTAACTATGTAATAGATGCTGTTCTCAGCTTATATCCGTGCAAGTGTGCAACCATGTCTTTATAAGAAAACATGATTTTTTCCTCTATAGTAACTTAGACTATGTTTTGAAACTTGGATTTTTAACAAGGTCATTCGATTTCATTGTTTCTACTTCTTAAGATGATTCTTGTGTTGATTTAGACAACAGAAGATGGAGGTGAATCAATGAGTAACTTCTTCCCTAACAACTACTTCATTATATTGATGCCTTACCGTAAAAAAAGAGAATTGAAACATTCTTTCAAGCATGATACATTGTGTCTACCATAATGCCACCCACAAAATTTTTGAAAACTCAAGAAATCGCGACAAACATGACACAATCAACCAATATCAAGACATATCTTATTGATAAGAAAAGAATCATTTTATTAACTTGAAGAAGTATCTTCATGATGCAAATCATCGTGTTTGACAACAATATAAAAGGAAAGGTGATAGCACGCAGTCATAAAAGTTTTTCAAACTTTTTCCATGTAAATGATAACTAATTTCTTCTTGCTATTGAATCACAAGATGACTTACTACTACTTGATATCAAAATTGACAGCCATTTTATCTCTGTATTACTTTCTGGGACAGGTTCATTCCTCCCTTATTGAAGAAAGAAGCCATTTTCTCACTTCAAGACAGCACTCAATAATGGCAGGAAAAAAAATAATTAAAATATTTTACCCTTTCACCACAAAGCTTCCTCTCGGAAGCCCTCCAACAAAGGATTCATGCTTTCTGTAGAATTTCTTCTGTGTTCACCTCGCATAGAACTGGGACAAAGAATTTCTGTCAGCTTATCTAGAAGTAAAACGTCGTAGGGCCACAGTTTGAACAAACACAAGAAAAGTACAGGTGATAGTGAAGCATGCTAATGGCCATATCGTGCCAATAAAATAAGTCAAACAAGAAAAAAAGTTTAAAAAAATTACGAAATCAGCATTACAATGTTCAGCGTCGATGGTATTCTCAGACAAAGACAAATGATCTATTCATGGTTTCATAACTTGCATCAAATGGTATAAATCCCTAATTTTTAAATGTCTCATAAGTTTTGAATAGAAAATCCATTTAGATAGCGTAAAATTAATAATTTGGAAAATTTCCCAATTCCTGATGACTACAACAACGCACTCACAATAAACCTAACAAGTAATAGTGAATAATCCCAAAAAATGACAAATTCAACAGAAATAAATAAATTAACAGATAAGATAAGATTAAATTAGATTAAACAAATAGATCATCAGCATCATTATTTCTGTCATCAGTATTAACTGAAATGAAAAGAACTACAAATGCAAAGAGATTTTGAAGCTGCTGCAATATATGGATGGGATTGAGCTTATAGAAAGGAGATTATCGGACATTATCGGAGATTAATTAAGCTAATCAAGTAAAAGAATAGCATTAATTACCAGTTATTGGTAGTAATAACGGTCAGTTTCTGCAGAAGTTTGACTGGGTAAGCAGAACCTTTGTTCGCTTTGAAACGACATCTGCGTTCTGTACTAGAGATTTTTTTTTTTTTTTTTTTTTTTGTAAGCGGACTGCTTACGAACACAGACCTAAACTCCCTGGAATTTAGCCAATAGTTAGCCCAGCCCACAAACAATTGCCCGGCACTATTCACAAGAGCATTTCAACGCACAGATGCTTTTTCACGATAGTGAAAAACCATTTTCTTAGCGGGAAGAATTTGATAGAGATTTTGTTTAAAAATATATTAAAATAATATTTTTTTATATTTTATTTATATAAATATATTAAAAAAATTAAACATATTAAAAAATATTAATTTAAAATAAAAAAATATTTTTAAAACATAAAAATAAACAGACTCTGATTATTGTGGAACCAAATTTTTTTTTAAGGGGTTTTGCACACCGTCACTACTGTGCTCAGCTGCATTCTTTAAAAAGATATTTAAAAGTGTGATAGTGATTAATTTTTAAAATATTTTTTACTTAGAAATATATTAAAATAATATTTTTTATTTTTAAAAAATTATTTTTAATATCAGCATATCAAAAAATATAAAAATATAAAAAATTAATTTAAACAAGAAAAAAAATCAAATTCTGCCCAACATAAGTTTTAAACACAATATCAAATGGAGGCTTAAGACACTAATCGGTATCTAGTAACTTTTATTTTTTGTCTAATTATATATGAAGATTCGTTTAGATAGTTAACTAGTTTTTTTTGTTTTTTACATTGGTTTAATTACCAATTAGTCAATTACTTTTCAAATCTTGATTTTATAAAAGATGAAATAATTTATTTTTTTATTTATTTTACATGCAACAATTTATCTCAAGATAGTTTTAACAAAAACATATATTTATTTTAAATTTATTTTTTAAAACCACAATTAAAAGTGTTTTTTTACTATAATCA
>Ga0325405_1003089_pt1 | contig 17158 bp, 11 predicted proteins | sample PopdelMetagenome_21_FD_205663 | JGI IMG/M metagenome (GOLD analysis project Ga0325405, IMG submission 205663) | Populus deltoides microbial communities from Bellville, Georgia, United States - Xylem-Control-R2 | ecosystem: Host-associated > Plants > Phyllosphere > Stem > Wood/Secondary xylem...
GTATTTTTAGATATGGTTATTTTTTTTTAAAAGCATGTTAAGCATGATCTTACATTTTAAAAAAATTATAATCCAGGTTGCGGGGTAACATGAATCGAGAACCTCGTTATTATCCTTGAGAGAGATATCGATATTATTTACCATGTCGATGCTGGTTTTTCAAACGATTTTTTTAATTTTTTTCTTATGGAACAATAATTAAAAGGTCCTACATTATAAAAAAAGAAAAAGAAAAGCAGGAACGAGAAATTAGTAAAGAACGGGACATTTTTGTCAATGTACACAATATGCCCAAATGGAGTGGGGGAAATAATTTCCGGGTAAAGGAGGGAAATTCAGCCGAACAAAATTTGCGATAATGCTACGGTGACAACCGGTGATCATAGCAACAGTCACCGTAAAGAATCACTTTCCCAAAGAGGAAACATTCCTTGCAAATTATTCTACCGTTTATGTTAACTGCCGTGAACTTTATCAATTCTTGCCGTTTAACCTGGTTACCCTTTCCACTTTCCCGCGAACCTTCCACGAGATACCGTCCTCTCTAGGGTGGTTGGTTGGTAACTGCGTTTAAAACGGTATTTTTTGAAAAAAACTTTAAATTAAGTTTTTTTATTTCGATGTTTTAAAATCTAAAAATAATGTTTTATAAATAAATAAAAATTATTTTAATATATTTTTTAACAAAAAAACAATATTATAAAAAATAACAATCATCACATCTCAAGACACTCGGATAAATTTGTTCAATAAAAGAAATCGAATCCACATAGAAAAAAGAAAAAGAAAAATAATAAAATTATTATTGGATGCGAATCTTTCGTCCCTCTCTCTCTGGTTTCTTAACACCCAAAAAACCGCCCTTTCAATTCCTTTCTCCTTTTCTATTTATAGGGTTAGGGTTCTTTAGTCGCGTTAACTTTGATTTTTTTCTCTTTTCTTTTTAAATAGAAGAAGAGAATGTTACAAATACCCCTCGCTTCTCTCTCAAAATTTCAAAATGGAGAAATTTCAAGGTCAAGTATGGCTTGATTGTTCTTCTCTCTTCTCTGGTAATTAATTTAATTAATTATTTCACACTCTTTGCATATCTTTTGCGTGCTCCTTTTTATTCACTTTGCGTCCTTCAAGTTTCTATTATTTATTCCTTGGAATGATCTAAATAAGCTTTTATTTTAAGCTCACTTAAAGAGTTATCTTTCCTAGTATTTGATTGTTGGAGATTAAAGATAGCTTTTTTTTTTGTTTTTAATTTTTATTGAATTAAATATTTAATTGGTGAGTAGATATTTTCCATTATTCACTTTTTTATGGGGGTTTTTTGTATGAATTAGAGAGTTTTCTTTTCAATATTTTGTTTCTGTTCGCGTGTTTTAGGCTTTTCTTTTCAATTAATTCGAGAAGTTTTTTTGGTGGACTTTCTTATTTAGTTGAGTGTTGGCTTGGCTCTTCTTTGATAATTATTGAGATGCCCTGATTTTTTTTGGGGTGTAATCGACCTGCTGAATTGGTCTCTCCTTGTTTCGAAATTAATAGGCATATGTGGTATGATTTCTATGCTGTCTTTTCTTTGAGAGAAAGCAGGAACTGAAAAATTGAAGAATATATTGCTGCTTGATTTTTTTTTTTAATAATTTCTTAGTGTTATTTCAGTGTTCAATATATGCTAGCTTAGTCTCGTATTGAGTTTTGGATTGGTTCCTACCTACTTGGTCAATGCTTAAGATTTGTTATCTATCTATTTCTTCAGGGGTGGCAGACTTGGAATGGATATATATAGTGTTTCTGGACATGAAAATGCAGAAACTTATTTGGTATTTTCTTTTAAATAATCTGCTGTTTTACCTTATCAAAAGAAACTTAGTCAAATTAATTTCCAATAGCTCTCTATATGACAATGAGTTTTTTTTTCCTCCTTTGGTTATTTCTGATCGTTTGGTGACATTTTCACATGTCTTGAATTTTAGATTCAAGGTGCTGAGATAAACCCCATTTTGACAAGTCCAGTTGTTGAGCAAGTTGAAACCATGTACAACGAAGGAACCCCTGAGTTTGTTGCAGGTCAGGGCTTGTTTTATCCTGCTGCCACCAACTATGGTTACTACTGTACAGGTAAATTTAACTGTTTTTCTGTTTGAATATCTTATTGTGATGCTTTGTGATGTGATCTCATTTGTGCACTGTATTGATTGAATGTGGTCAGGATTTGAAACACCCGTTGAATGGGAGGACCATCAAAAGATTTTTGGTGTAGATGGTCCAGAAATCCAGTATGCGGTGAGTGAAATCCCTCTCCCTCTCCCTCTCCTACCTTTGTGTACACACATGCTTCTGAATAATGTTCTGATATTCAAAATGTCCATTTAATCTCCCGCAGGGTGCACAAACTGAAAGTTTACCTTATGTATATTACACACCTAGCTATGGACATGCACAGTCTCCATATAACCCTTACAATCCTTACATACCCGGTGCTATGGTAGGAATTGATGGATCGTATGCTGGGGCACAACAGTATTACACAATCTCCCCTTATCAGGACCCTGTATCGTCACCTGGCTATATTTCTGTTGCTGTTCAACCAGAAGTCTTCCCGTATGGTTTGGCAGGTCCTTTGGTAGATAATGGCATAGAACGCAGTAGTAGAACTGATGGGAGAAGTTTAAAGCATGGCGGTGCTTCATCATCTGCAGCCTTTGCTAGAAACATCCCAAGACCTGCTTCAAACCAGACTAATTCTTTGTACAGGATATCTGAAGGGCCAAAAGCTAATGTTGGACCAAGTAAGCAACCAATGACACATGGAGGTGTTTCTTCTGGTAGCATTCTTACTCAAACTTCATCACATGTGCTTCAGGTATGATTTATTGCATAAATAAGATAACATTATGCTTCCTGTAAAGAATGAAAGTTGTTGGAAAGTTGCATGTTATTTTTCACTCTCGTGGTAAGGTTTGTGCTACGACATACTCATGTCACTATTGGCTAGATTGATTTATAATGTTGGTGCATTTCAGTGCTTTCTTTCATCAATAATTAATTTGGTCTTGAACTGATTGTTGTTGGATTTTGTTGAGAATCTTTCAAAATGTTTCTACTTAACAGGGTAGAAGTGCTTCTGGTCCCATGCATCCTTCTGACAAAATTTCAAATGGCAAAGTTCAATCTCATCAAAACCAATTAGAAACCAGTCTCCCTGTCAACAATGGATTTTCTAATTTTGGATCAAGTGCTTATGGCCGAACCTCAGTGGATAAACTTCGATCGAAGACTCATGATGGCAGAACTCTCAGTGATCTGAATGGAAATGCAGAGCTGTTGGGTGAGCAGAACCGGGGACCTAGGACAAACAAGTCAAAAAATCAACTGGCAGTTAAAGCCTACACAGCCAAAGTGGGAGATAATAACGGGCTAGGAAACATTGTTATACAGACTGATCAGTACAACAAGGATGATTTCTCAACTGATTATTTAGATGCAAAGTTTTTTGTAATAAAATCATATAGTGAGGATGATGTGCACAAGAGCATCAAATATAATGTTTGGTCATCCACACCTCATGGAAACAAAAAGCTGCAGACTGCATTTGAAGATGCACAGAAACTAGCTGTGGGAAGACCTAGAGGCTGCCCTATCTTTCTGTTCTTTTCCGTGAGTTCTATGTTAATAGATACCTCTTTGATTTTTTAATGTTTGTCTTATTCGTTTATTGTTTCCTGCTGATTCAATCCTGTCTTTATACAGGTTAATGCAAGTGGTCAATTCTGTGGTGTTGCAGAGATGATTGGCCCGGTGGACCTTCATAGAGATATGGACTTTTGGCAGCAAGATAAATGGAGTGGGAGTTTTCTTGTCAAGTGGCATATTATTAAAGATATACCAAACTCAAGCTTTAGGCACATCATATTGGAGAATAATGAGAACAAGCCAGTAACTAACAGCAGAGACACCCAAGAGGTATGTGTGGGTTTCTTTTTCGTTATGGCTGGTGTGCTTACACAATGCATTAAACGTTTGTTTATGTCCAAACTTATACAAAAGCTCCTCTTGATTTATTGAAGTTACTATAGGATATTTCTATTCCTCTATTATTCTTTTTATAGTGGCTTTGTGGGAGACAACATGGATTTAATATTATATATGAAACGAGAATCTCGCCGTTATTACTTCATAAAAGGTTGAGCTGGCTATCTTGCCTTGAGGAGCTTTGGGAAAAAAACAAACCAAGGAAGAAAAAGTGGCTATTTTAGTTATCTATTTTTTTCTCCTTCAGGGTCATGTTTTTTGCTAAGTTTACATTTCTTCCCTTTTTCTCTTAGAGATTATGTCTGATAAAATGCCTTTTGCTGGTTATTTCTTCTAATTGGATTTCTATTTCTCGCAGATAATGTATAAGCAAGGTTTAGAGATGCTGAAAACATTCAAAAATCACCCACTTAGGACTTCTATACTTGATGACTTCATGTACTATGAGAATCGCCAGAAAATTATGCAGGAGGAAAAAGCCAGGCTTATGTTTAAAAGCTTCCGATCTCCATTGTTTGTACCTGCATTAAATCCTGCCATGGAGCTAAATGGTCTTGTGCAGCAGCCACCACACAAAGATGAAAGGATGAAGCATAATGATCTTAACAACTTGAAGAAAACTGATGGAAACAAATATGAAAAGATTATGAATCCAAATGATTGCAACAGCTGGAAGAAAGTTGAGACAAACAAAGATGAGAAGATTATAGATCATGATCTTCACAGCTTCAAGAACACTGGGACCTCTGCCATCAAGCAACTTTCTTCAGATTCAGATGTTACCATTTCAAGCAGGGGCAAAGATTCTGGGCAAGTTACAGTGGATGCAGATGATGATATTGGATCTGTGCTAAAGAGCGGCTCTCCTGATATAAATCCAAAACAGACTGAATCTAATTCCTTGCTGAGTGCTGCTAACAAATCTGCTGACATTGTCACAGTAGGATCAATGCCTGTTAAAGTTAATGGAATGACTGAATCTTCTGGTTTTCTAACAGTGGGTACTATCCCCCTTGATCCTAGGTCTGTACAACTGGACAAAGATGGTGCTGTTGGTAAACAGGGGTCTCAGTACTGATGACATAGAAGGTTTGCGATTAACTGTTTTCTTGTGTTGTTTCAACATAGTAGTTTTCGCGTAGCAGATGTGGAAAATATAGGAATGTGGGCAATAGAAGTTGGAAAATTTGAATTGTTTCCGTCAAACCCTTTTCTTTTGCTCCTTGCCCCCTTATTTACTTTATTTGAAGCAGTTGTTTGGATCTTCTAATTGTTTGTTTTGGTTTTACTTGGGGTAGGGTGGTTGTGATTGCTGTTTTTAAAGGAAAATTACCACACAACCTTACCTCTAATTAAAGATACTAAGAATTCTGTCATGGGCAAATTACGTTTGATTAAATTTCAAATTTGTTTGTTCTTGCTGTGTCTTTCTGTATAATGTATCCTTTGAATTTGTGGAAATGCCGGAAGTTCTCTCTTTTTAAGATGTGCATAAAATGAGTTAGAGCTGGTTGATAGCGAGTCACTCTATCGTCACTCCTTGTGTGAAATAAGAGCTGTACGCATTCGTTTTTTAATTTACCTGGTGGCGGTGCTCAACAGCTTGTTTTACAACTACTCGAGTACTTGAAGCAACGGAGAGGTTGCTATTGGTAGTTAGAAGCTGATAGGAGGCTTTAAACGGCCGGGAAGTGCAGTCTAATTATCAGAAAATATGGTTCCATTGAGAACTGAAATATGGCCCCTTGCATATATTTTTCGTACTCCGTCCATGATTCAGAAAGTGGCACCTCAAGCTTCACCCTGACATAAAAATTTGTAGCTCTAACCTTGAGAACACAATTGAAGAGCATAAACAAAAAACTTGCTCATGTTCATTCTCGTCATGATGTATAGTTTTATGAGCTTAGAAGTTAATTCCATGGAATGACACTGCTTAGCCAAGGATTAGTTAATTGATAAGTTTTTTTTTTTCTTGGATGAAATAGAGCATTAGGTCATACACGAAGGGCTAATTTTTGGGTGTTCCACAGTTAAATTCATTTAGGTCGGTCAGAGTGTAGTCAATGGACGCCATATAACGGAGTAGCATGCCTGGGGTATATTGTTTTTTATTTATTTATTATTATTTTGATAAATTGATGTTAAAAATAAAAAAAATATTTTTATTGTACTCTCATACATCAAAAAAATATAGAATCACTGGTAAATATTTCCCACAGTACATAAGTCGTTGAAGTGTAATAATTTTTGTTTTTTTAATGCGTTTTATTTGAACAAAAATTAAATTAATATAATTTTTAGTATTTATTATAATTTTGATGTGTTAATATAAAAAATTTAAAAATAATTTAATATTTTAATATTTTTGAAAAAACAAAGGCTTGCACTTCTAGGAGTAAATTATTGTTTAGTACCTATTTTGTTGATAAAATTATAATTTAGTCCTTGATTGTTTTTTAAAAATAAGCTAATCCCTTGATAATTGTTGACCCTTGTTTTATTAAAAAAATACCCGTTGGGTTTTCTCCAAATCTAAAATGTGAAATTTGAAAATGTAATTTATTGAAGGAAAAAATAAGTATTATGATTTAGAGAAAAACCAAGATGTTATAAGAATAGAAGACAAATGTAAAGAAGAGTTAAGGGATTAAGATATAGGTTTTCAAACATAAAGAACTAAGTTATAATTACGTTCAAAACCTGGGAACTAATAATTAATTTACTCCGTGATAAACGACATTTAACTGACGTCGTAGTCCGTACCCAGCCATCACAGCTTATTTTCTCTATCGCTCTCTCTGTAATTCGTGAAATTTTGAACTGTTTCAGCTAGTTTTTCACCGACCGGTAACTGACGCGCCGTTCCTCCTTCTACTCTCTTCTCTTATCAGGCATGGCGCGGAACGACAATTACGTTGCATGCACTTAAAATGCATCGGATGGGTTGGTCAATTTCATGATTGTATTAATCTTGCAGAGACGAAAGGGAAAGCTGGCTTAATTAATTGCAGAGCAGAGAGGTTATTCAAGTAAAGGTGGTGTCTAATTTTGAAATGGTAAGTGAATTTTAGAGTTCGATTGACTAGGATGTGATTTTCCTTATTAGTTTTTGGTCGTAAAGAGAGAGTTAAATTTGGGGTAATTATACTTATGATTATAATACTTACTACAGGAGGATCCAAATAGAAGCAGAAGCAGCAGCGATTGGAATAACAACAACAAGAATTTAATAAAGCCAAAGCATGAGAAATTGGATTTTGATTTGGCATTTGAGAGTCTGCAGTCAAGGGAAGTTGGGGTATGTTTTTACAATTAAAAAGAGCAGAATTTGTTATTGGTTGTATACTCAACTGCTTATGCTGAAGGATTGTATGATGTATTGTTTCAGGATAATGTAGCAAGTTCATCTCGAAGCTATTTAAGATCATTTTTTACTGAAATGGGATACTCTCCGTCTCTTGTCAACAGAGTGATTGAGGAAAATGGTATTGTTATGAATGGGCATAAACATTCTTTTATAACTCTTTTCTTTGATAGAATTGGAAATGGATTATAAATGGATATGACGAACCGGAATTGTGCTTTTCTTAAACAACATGAAGAAACCCACACTTTAATTCAACCAGAATCCCCCCCTTGGGCATTAGTTGCAAACCCAGATAAATTTGCTTATAGTCATTATCAAACCTCCATTATTTTCTGAATAATTTATGGGATATATAAAGACTTCTCCGTGGTTTGTTGTTGGTGAATATCCTCTCTTAATTCTAGGTGAAGACAATGTCGACCTGTTATTGGAGATTCTCATGGAATGTTCTGTAAGTAATCAATGACTTCTTTTTTTTCTCTCCCTGGTTTATAGAATACCAAAGTTGTTTTCGACTCAATTGAAGAAGGTTTTGGAATCGGAACGTCCATCCTGGATCCTGTGTCTTAATTTGTTTAACTATGTTTTTGCTTCTTTGCCAGATTCTTTTGATGGATCGTTTCATGTATTCATGAGGACATATTCATGTTTGTTTAATTTTGAATATCTTTTAATTACATAGGTCATGAAGTAACTAATAATTTGTATCTAAGTAATCTCTTTGCCAAGAGGAAACATATTTTTGTGATTTATGTCAGACATTTTTACAAGGTGTTTGTTGGCAGCATCAACCAATCTGAATCCTGCCACCAACTTTGTGTTTTCACCCATAAAATGAAAATAAAAATTAAACTATTGTTTCTTTCAATCATTTTCATGACATATCTTGTAAATCTTGGAAACTCGTTATATATTTTTTTCCGCAATGATCAACACATTTTACTACTTTACTCATCTGTAGTTTATAGATAGAGCTTTTACAGAAACTTTCTGAACTACTTTTAACTGGTGTTGGTTGACATTGTTTGGCATGGAACAGGGTCTTCAAAAGCCAAACTCTCAGTCATCAGATTCTTTAGATTGCTTGTTTGATGATGGGGATGCAAGCAGCCCTCCAAAGTATTCCCCAGTTACTGGAGTAAAAGAGGTAATATTCTGTGAACTTTTAGTGTTTATACCAGGTCATCGGTCATCTATCTCATCTTGAAGCTAGGTGTTAGAACATTTAGGTCAATACCCTCAGGTTCAGTTCCAAAATGTCTTATGAAGGATCTCTTAATCTGCATAACTATTTTTGAGCATTTCCACACAATTTCTCCAATCCATATTCATTGCATTGTAAATCTTTGAACGCTCGCCATCTCTTTATTCCACCTGGTATGTCTTGGTTCCTATTTTATTTCTAGTTGTTCATTATATGTGCTAGAATGTTTGATAGTTAGAAAAGTCTTGGATGTTTCATAGAAATTAAGACACAGACAACAACTTTCTCTGCAATTGGGAATGGAAGTTCCTTTAGACAAAGGCATTTCATTGCAGCGAGGGCTCTCTTTTGGAGGGACATATGCTTAGAACCAATGAGGGAAACCTTTCTGTGGAATCCATTTATATAGGTTAGATATCATTGTTTATGCCACATATAATCTCACCACTAATCTCCTCTCTTTTTTAAGCTAAATTTTACATTTTTTTTAATTTTTTAAAGAAACTTTTATTTGAAAGAAGGAAGAGATAGCGCAACATCCTCCCAAATAGAAAAAAGAAACAGCAAACTTGCTCAAAATAACAAGGAACTTTCCCTTTGTATATCTGCAAAAGAAGCGCTTCCAAGAGCCCCTGCAGTGTGACACCACAAAGAAGCCAAGAAGAAGCCAAGAAGACTATACTATCCCACCACAACTGCTTTCATGTGAAATCGTTATTAAAAATCCTCCCATTCTCTCCACCAAGATGCATCAAATAATTGCACTAACTGCACATCTCCATAAAATCTTATGATTTTTCTCGCTTCCATAAAACCTTTTCTTCTTGCTATAGTTTACATTTTTATATGTTTTCGATCTTTTTGTTCACATGAAGCTTGGTTGCTGTTGAAATCAAAATTGGCAAGTTTGATCTAATCAGCATTCAGTAAGATGATTTGACTTGTAATCATTGCATATAGTGATCTTTGACAACATGCTATTGCTGGATTTGCTATAGCTGGTCTTCAATTTTTTGTAGGAGCCAGATGTGTTTGATGAAGTTTTTGATGACAAAAGGGTGTCCTTGCTGAAGATGAATTTCCCAGCAAAGGAAGTTGAATTTGCAATGGATAAACTTGGTGAGTTGCTGAATTTTCTATCTGGTGAATTGTTTTTTGTTTGCTATGAGATAGACCTGCAACTTGCTTTGAGACCTTGAATTGTTAACTGGTCTTTGGTACTGATGCGTTTTGGAAACATTTTCTTCCATCAATAGAAATATTGATAAATCTTGGAAGCGCATTGGTGTTTGTTAACTCTTTATATTGCATTTGTTGCTGCTGCTGCAAAAGTATTATTATGATTTTAAATGATTGAGACCAGTATGTTTGGCTGCATGGTTATTTAGTGTACCTTATTTCCTTCATGTAATGGCTTCTTTGAACATATCTCTGGCTCTGATTTCATAATAGTTTTCTTGCAAATATTTTCTTCAAAGGATTTTGTTGGTCCTTTTCTGATTCCATTTTCCGACTTAATTAGTTCTCCTTGTAGATGGTTAATCTATGTAAATTGGCTGTCTGTGTCCGCTGCACTGACTCTTTGCCTCTTCTGGTTTTCTAGCAATTCTGAAAACCAACCAGCAAAAATGTAGTTCATCTGACAGTCATATTGATCTCATAATGTTACAGGTGAGAATGCTCCCATCAATGAAATAATTGACTTTATCATTGCTGCCCAGATAGCTAACAATCTTGACAGGGAAACAGAGGACATGCCTGATATTGATGCGGAGAATAAAGAGGTGTGCTTTCATTGTCATTTTTGAAGGTTGTGAACATAACTAACAGTATAGCGTATAATGTTATTGGGCTCTTTGGGATTTGGAAATCACCTTTATGCTTGTGTTTTCAGCTGTTTTATTTATTTATTTATTATTTTTTTTGCGTGTATGGGACTTGGGTGATGTCACAGTGTTGCAACTGTGTTTTCTCATCTAGTGGCTGTATGCATATCTATATGTATTTCAACATCTATGTCAGATGACATGGCGAAGGTATGCTTCAAGTACCACATTGAGGTGAGAAAAACAAAAAGTGAGAGAAATATTTTTACATCCATGCACCATCCACAACGTATTCAATTCAAAGCTATCAATTACCTGACTTGGGCAGATGGGGCACTGGTATGATGTGCTTGGGTGATGTTGGACTGGAAAAAAACTTGACATCTCTTCCACGCAAGATAGAAGTGTGTCCTTTTTCCTGGTTTTCTTTCTGCTTCAATAATAAATATTTTTTATCAATTGGTGAGGGTTGGAGTGCATAGGACATTTAGTGGTTGGGTTTGTGTGGGTGCATAGGACTGGAAGAGCGTGAAGGTATGTAGTTGAAGTGCAGATGTGGAATTATAAATACAACCATGGACTTAAAAGTAGATGCCTTGAGTTTGATGTGTAAGTTTTAAACATTTAGCAAAAGCCATAGACTTAAAATCATACAAGTAAACACACGACACAAAAAGATATTGGTTTGAAGCAGAAAGGTTGGGATAGAGGTATGGAGTTGATACATAAACGCATAGAGTTGAGGCAGAAAGGTACATGGCTGATGTGTGGAGGTGAAGTTGATAGATCTTTCTTCGAAACTCATGTGTTATAGTGGTTTGTGGGATTCTTGTATTGCAATTGTCTCATGCATCATGGCCAGCTCTCTTGGCATTATGATGATTATTACCAAGTAAAAGATGAGATGGAAGAGTATTTTGAAGGCAACTTATAGTTGTGAAGTTTGGGAGAGTCAATTTTTATGGCGTATGTAGTTGAGTTTTATTTTGTTAGTTTTTGTCTTTTTTACATATCATGTGAACACTATCAATAATTGATTAACCTTTTGATGTCCAGGATGTCAATGATGAAACCCTATATGGAACTATGGACAAAACACTCTGTTTGCTTAACATGGGTTTCTCTGAAAATGAAGTTTCTTTGGCTATTGATAAGTTTGGTGAGTAGTTATTGTTGACAACTTTGATTATTATGAATGCAGAAGGTACATTATATTTCCAGGTTTCTAATCTCTAGCTTCTTATAATGAGAACAATGGAATCCAATCTACCACTAAACCCTTACAGTACTTATATGATAAGTTCTTCTGCATCTTCAGCCCTTTTGAGTAGTTTCTGAATTGATTTTGTAAAACCAAGCAGCTCTCTCTCTTTCTAAGCCTACCCAGATGCTCCATGATAGTTTTGAGTTGATGCTTCAAGTTTGCAAAAACTCTCTCTCTCTCTCTCTCTCTAAGCCTACCCAGATGCTCCATGATAGTTTTGAGCTGATGCTTCAAGTTTGCATAAGTTCTTTCATTTTCTCCTTCTCAACCACTTTGAGTATTATGTTTTAAAAGAGATATTTTCTTGCCAATTTCTAGAATCAATTTTCTGATGTCAACGGACATGACAACAAAATTTAACAATACAAGATTAGAATACCTGCTGAGCACTTAATATTTGATCAAGTTTATATTAATGACTGCTGTAAATGAAGATGCATAAGACGCATGTTGCAGGGCCTTGTGCATGTTTCTTGAAAACTAAGGGTTTGCATTTCCACCTTTCAACCCTAAATAATTAAAAAACAAAGCAAAAACAGTACTGTGAGTGGAATGACATGCAAAGACAATAATGTTTATCACCTTGAAAAATGAAGTCAGTGGGGTAGTATCCTGGTGTAATCATAAAGATATTTAGATGTATCATAAACATGTGAAAATAGACATTCCCTTCAAAGTACTATTCTCCACGAAATTGTAGATGTTATCTTTTAGAAGGCTTTGGCTTTTAGTGATTAGATATGCAAAAATCATCTTTGTTTAATATTTTGGTTCTTTCTGACCAAGGGTCGCCTCCCATTTTAGTTTTATTCAGTTGAGTGATTCATCATTTGCCTTCTTTCAGGTTCAGAAGTTCCAATTACAGAGCTTGCTAATGCAATTTGTGCACATCAACTTGGGGAAACCTATGTTATAAAGAAGAAGGTTACTTTGTTCCCCCCTTGTCTATAATTGAATTTTTTAGCTCCACAGAGGCTATATTTTGAATTTTAACAGTGCCTTTTGGTTTGATTCTTTGTACTGATTATCAAGTACTTCAAAGTAGATTTAATTTGGCATTTTGATGAGCGTTTTAATTATACTGTCAAAATTGCTATACTGTACTATTTAAGGATTGGATGTACATGTTTGGCACCGAAGAGGTTGAAGTTCAACCCTTTTTTTTCTGGAAAGTACAAACATAATGTTTGAATGAGTTAAATTGGCAGATACTTTTGAGCATCATGTTCTTCTATCCATATTCTATTGCCTCATGGAACCTTACAAATGACTGGTTCATGCTTACAAGGGGTTAGACACTATTTCCTTCAATTTTAACACACAACCAAGTCATTGTGGAACTTGAAGTTAATTGTTGGCATTATTGATTGTCTCTTTTCTTTTCTTGGTCGTGATGATGGTATGGACACCATTTACTTCTCACTCTTTTTAGTCAGTTAATTTCCCCATAACATAGCTTTTATCTTGTGCAGTATTCTGAGAATTCCACTGCAAGCTGCTCGAGTGCTGCAGAGGACAGCAGATCCTTTGGTGTGGAGACAGAAAATAACACAAGACATCACTCTTTCAGTTGGGTGAAGTCAGAAACTGAGGATTGTAGACGAGATGCTATTTTGCAGTCAAGAGATATGAACACCAAGGAAACTCGTAAAGGAAAACGGCCAAGACAAGAGCACATTGAAGGCTATCAAGAAGCTCAGCCTAGGCATGATAGCCTTGAGGAAAATTGTGCAGGTGAACAGCCAAAGCAGGAATATGACTATGGTTCAAGTTCTTATTTTGAACATGAGTGGGTAGAAGAAAAGGTTAACTCTGACACTACCACATTTGGAATGCCAAAGCCATTCAAATCTAATCCATGCAAGATTCTTGATCAAATTGCTGCTAAACCTCCGTATTTTTTCTATGGGAATGTTGCAACTGCATCTTCTGACACCTGGGGAAAAATATCTCAGTTCTTATATGGAATCGAGCCTGAATTTGTGGATACTCAGTTTTTCTCGGCATTGAGTAGGAGGGAAGGTTACATACACAATCTTCCTACTGAAAATAGGTCTCACATCCTTCCAAAGCCACCAATTACCTTGGAAGATCTGATGCCAAGTACAAAGAAATGGTGGCCATCATGGGATGCAAGGAAGAAGATGAGCTGCAGAAATTTTGATAGTAGTGGATCGTCTCAGCTCTGTGATATGCTTGGAAGGATGCTGGATGATTCTCGTGGTTTGCTCTCAGCCGAACAGCAGAGAGACCTCCTTCGTCATTGCCAGGCGTTAAATCTAATGTGGGTTGGCCCAAACAAGCTATCCCCCCTGGAACCAGCTCATTTAGAGAAAATTCTGGGGTATCCATTAAATCACACATTAATTGCAGATTATCCGTTGACAGAAAGGATGTACTCACTTAGATATAGCTTCCAGACCGATACTTTGGGGTACCATCTCTCGGTTTTGAAGTCAATTTTCCCACAGGGAATAACAGTGTTGTCACTTTTCAGTGGGATTGGTGGTGCAGAAATTACTTTACATCGTCTCGGCATTCACTTGAAAGGCGTGGTCTCTGTTGAAACTTCTGAAACAAATCGAAGGGTCTTAAAGAGGTGGTGGTACAGTAATGGACAGACTGGACGATTGGAGCAAATAGAAGACATTCGGAAGCTAACAAGCAGTACAGTTGAGAGACTGGTTGAGAATTTTGGCTGTTTTGACTTAGTAGTTTGTCAAAACTCTTTTACTCGGCCATCAAAAATTCCCGGAGTGGGTTCAGGTTTAGAAAGTCAACATTTTTTTGACTTCACGTTGTTTAATGAGTTTGTTCGTGTTTTGCAACGTGTAAGGAGTGCAATCGAAAGAAAGAGGTAGTCGTTGTCGCTGTATGCCTGTTCTGCAAACCGTGAAGATAGTGTTTCTGTGAGACAAAAGTCTCTAGTTTTCCCTATCATTATGCGTGATAAAAAAAACTAGTTGATAATCGTAGAAGGTAATAATACAATTATGTTGCTCGGTGGTCAATCATGCGAAAAGCAATGCAAATGTGGATTGATTTAAATTATCCTTTTCCTTGGCCATTCATTTGAGAAGTAACCTGTTCTGTCCAGATATCCATTTGCTTCCTGGTGGCTTTTGTGATTACGAAGTAAGAGAATTCTTTTCCTCTTCATCTTAGCTTCATGATCCTTATCTGCACTTTCCGAAAGTTCTATCTATCTAACCTTTTGCGCAGCACTGCATCGACATTGGAAAAAATTATGCCTGAAGAAGTGTTATATTCATAATAGCTTCTTAAGCCATAAATTCTTGGAGGAAACATGTGTTTAGTTGAAGCAGCAGACATGATTGTTGATGGCTTCTGCCTGTGTTTATGCTTGCGTATGTACATTAAACATTTTAAAGTTCCTAGTATCAAACTCATATGGATCATGCAGTGATTTGAACTTCTGAAATTCCAACTTGGGAGAGGAAACTCTACAAGTTGAGACAACTTTAGGGAAGGAGTGGATCAGAGAGAGAGAGAGAGAGAGAGATGTACTGAATTCGACGACTGAATTCGAGAGGTTAAATACACCTTACATTCGTCGAGGCCCACAAAGGAGCATGCATTTCAGTCACTCAAATGGAAAAGGCCACGGCTACCAACCCATAAAAGAAAGGCCTACTGAGTTTAATTGACGCCTTTTATATGCTTTTGTCGCTGTCTTGATCGGAAAGGATCCATATAGCCCGACACAACTAGTTCGTGTTGTATTAGAAATGACGTGGGTGCTCCATACAACTTGAATTTGACTGGAATCTACAAGTTCATAAAGTTTATTTACTATACGTTAGAAGTTTCAATTAATAGCGAAAACAGTGTTTCTAGTTTTCTTATATCTTATCCCTTCTGAAATGATAATTCTTTGCCTTTGATCCCTTACTCCTTATTATCTTCCTTGACTTGCAGGCTCCCTGGAAAAGTTTAGGAAAATAACCTTTGGTTATTGTCATTGATGGCTGGACTCTCAAGTTAGAATGCTCTTTCCTTGATGTGAATAGTTATTTTTACTGTATTATTTCACTGTTATTTAAAAAAATTACTTTTGGTTAATTATTATACCCTTAATACAACCGTGATATTATAATTTATAATTAATACTAATCTGTAAATTCAACCCCACCTCCATTTTAGAAAAATATTGATAAAATTATTTAAAAATATTAATTTGTAAAAACAGGTTATTTTCTAGAATGAATGCTAAAATGTAGTTTAATCCCCTTTTTTTATATATATACTACATGAAACTCTATATAACACAAAAAAAAAAACTATTTAAATCACTTTTAAACCCTATAGATTGGAACTTTATTTTGACTATTAAAACTCTGAAAAGGATTAAAAACAAGCCAGTAAGAAACATGAAGTTTTAAAATCCAAAAATATTTTAAATTACATCAAAATTCATCAAATTATTAAATTGAATCTTTGGTTAATTTCTACAGGTTATTTTTTACTCTTCTAGACATTGATAATATTAAAAAAATCAAGACTTGTTAAGACCCAAAACAATTAATAACCTAAAACCGTGGGGAAAAAAAATTCTAACAGGGATGGAGCCTCAGCAATAATCAAGACCCAAAACAAGATAAGAATGGACCTCGGGATCTGTAGCATACAGCATCCTATATAGATTGTAATCACCATCTAAACAGCCATCAGAGGAGATTTCTGCTAGACTCTCAGGCTCTTCTTCTCCTAAGCAACTTATACGAGGAATATTCACTGATTCTCGAGTTCCGGAAGCATTCCAGCAAGGTAGATAATCTACCAATTCACCTTTTCCAGGGAGAAGCTCAACCTATGGTAGTATCATACTATAGGCATGCACTATATTATGGGAAAGATTAATATATATATATATATATATATATATTAATGAAAAATCAAATGTCCAAACATTGATGATGTATTTTTTAACAAAAAAAAAATCAATCATAAACTCCAAATATAATATGTATGGAATGATATATTTTTTAAATATTGATATAACGACACAATGAATAATATTCTTTTTAAATATTAAGATGATATATTAAATTAACATGAATTGATCTTTTAAATCTACGACTTAAGTCATGAGACCGTGATAACTCTATAGAAAGTAAATTAAAATAATTATGAAGGTCAAATATCCCTAATCAACCCAATATTAAAGGTTGAAATTGAAAAAATAAATAAAAAGGACAAAAAAATCTACCCGAGTTAACCTACCAAACCCGCAGCTCGGGTTATAAGATCGAGATAATTTCATAAAAAACAAATTAAAAAAAAGCTATGAATCATATTTTCCAACCAAGTCAACATTAAAGTATGAAAAAAAATCAATTAAAAAAAAAGAAAAAAATTTAGGTCAACCTGAGCTAATTTGTTAAACTCATAACCTAAATTATGAGATCGAGATAACTCCATAAAAATAAATAAATAAAATCATGAAT
>Ga0325405_1003090_pt1 | contig 17157 bp, 12 predicted proteins | sample PopdelMetagenome_21_FD_205663 | JGI IMG/M metagenome (GOLD analysis project Ga0325405, IMG submission 205663) | Populus deltoides microbial communities from Bellville, Georgia, United States - Xylem-Control-R2 | ecosystem: Host-associated > Plants > Phyllosphere > Stem > Wood/Secondary xylem...
TTTTTTTAATTCATTGTGTTTCTCCCTATCATTATATATGAATGACTGTTTCATTAAAAATTTAATTGTTTATTATAAAAATTAAATAAAATAACACCATTAAAAAGATGATGATGATAAAAAAAAAAAGAAAAACTTACCATCTAAAAGAAAGGAAAATTAAATAAACAAAAATCAAACTAATTAATCCAATTTAAAATACATTACTGATAAACCCTGGGATAAGATGCAGATGAGTGAAAGAGGAATTAAAGTAGGAGTCGATATTGGTTTTCGAGTACCGATCGTAAGTTAGGCGACCAACCTAGCTAGAAAGATGACTCAGAGAGTCATATTTATTGTTCGATATCTTAGAGTCAAACCGGCAAGAAACACTCTATGTAACCGGCCGCCCTGAAAACCTTCAGGCAGGCATCATCCACGTGAATAGGCAAAGACAGAGCAAACGTCCCATCTGGGATGCTTAGTTAAGTAAACGTTGGACCATTAAATGAAGAGTACATGACTGTAGTGACTCTCTCTCTCTCTCTTTTCTGTCACCATTTAAAAAATACATCTATTTGAACTATGGTTATTTTAGTATTTTTTAGTATTTTTACAAGGTATTGTTAACTTGTTTGGGGTATTTATGTCCATTAAATATTTTAATGAACAATAAAATAACTAAAATATCCTAAAAAAATGATTTTTGATAACGAAATTTAAATATTGAATTTATTGTAGTTAGGGGTATTTGAATCTTTTAATCTCGATGTTTTTATTAATTGTAGGTTCGGTGGATAATAGTAATGTAATTTACTATTAAAATAGTAATTTTATTTTTAAAAAGCTCGTGGCGCATGTAAAGCACGTGCCAACGCGTTGAAGTCACTGCACGCTTTAGGCAGCTTGTGAGTTGGTTTTTTATTGTAGAAAATATGCTTTCATCATCTCAGTTTATTCCTCGTCATCTCCTTTTTTATTACAGGTAGCGCAAGTTCTTTGAATGTCACTGATGTATCACCAATGATCTTTTTCTTTTTCCTCCTTCATTTCTCTCCCCTATCTTAGTAAATACATCATAGTCCTTATTGTTATTGTTATTTCAAATTTAGACCTTTTAGTTTTAGTTACTGTTTTTTAGTCATTTTTCATTTTGTTGAAATTTTGTTTGTTTTTAATTTAACCATTGGCATTTAATTTGTATAAATAAGGTATTTTGATTCGGTCTTTCTACTTTTATTTTTTTCTTTTCCCTGTTGTCAAAATTTTTATGGCTTTTAATTTTATCTTTCAAATCAAATTTATGGTATTTTTTTTCAATGATAATAATGATTTCAGTTTGGTCATTTTTCTTTTAATTGTTTATTGTTTTTCTTGGCTCTTTTTTCAAAGTTTTATAATTTTCAATTATATCCTTCAAATTAAGTTCATGTTTTTTTTTTTTTCAACAGCAACAACAATAATAATAGTCATGGTAATATTAATAATAATGATAATAATAGTAATAAAATGATAATAATTGTAGTGTTAGTTATAATAATAATAATAATAATAGTAAAAATGAAGATAATAATATTGTTGATGATAATAGTAAAAATAATGATAATAGTAGTAATAATAATAAAAATAAAAATAATAATATCATCAATGATGATACAACAACAATAACAACAACATTATTAAATTAGTAATAATAATAATGATGATGATGATAAAAATATTATTAATAAAAATAAATAAAATTAGCGGTGATAATAATAACAATAACAACAACAATATAAGAGAGAAGAAGCAAAAGAAGAAAAAAGCTTTATATTAAAAATACTAGTAATAGCTGTTGTAATGATAATAATAATGAAATTAAATATAGCAATAGCAACAACAATAATAATAGTGATGATTATTACGGTAAAGATTGTTAAAATAGTAATAATATTAATAAAAATGCTACTATTATTACTAATAATGATAATGTTAGCAATCGACGTGGTAATAATAATAATAATAATGGAAATAATGATAATGGCCATAATAATGATAGTAGTAGTGATGGTATTACTTATTAATAACAGTAGTGATAGTGATTTTTATTTTTATTTTTATTTTTTGAATTGTTATTTTTAAAATCCTCTTGTATGATTAGATTTTTTTCCCTTCAATTTTATCTTTTAATATTTATTTTTTTAGAAATTGAATTTCATGGTTTCTTTATATTTGATGCTTCAAGTTTAATTACTCGGGTTACGGGTTTAAAACTTTATCATATTTTTAAAAAAGATTTTATAATTTTTTTTATTTTTAATCGGTTTATTCTAGTCAGATAATCTAGATTGCAGATTTGACGGAATGCCTCATGTTGACTTAGTCCTAATTAATATTTTTACATATTAGTCATAAATTGTTTTTTTAAATTTTTTTTCTATTTTTAGTACCTAAACATTATTTTATGCTTAAAATGATAATTCAGTTTCAGAGCGAAGTGCGGACATATTGAAAACTAGTTAAAAAGAAATGACCACGACTTATTAATTTAAAAAATCAATGAGAAAATTAACGTCTTTAAATCAAATTTAAGGTAACTTAATTAATTTTAATAAACTCTCAAGTACTCTAGTATAAATTTATACCCTTTTCTTAAATATATTTTGGTGATTCTTTTGAACCTTCTCAGCTATTTCACTGAGACCCGGGACAGTAGCCACCAAATTTCATACCATATATAGATCTCTCCTCTTTATTATTATTATTATTATTATATTATTATTATTATTATTATTATAATCGAGTGCTATCTCTACTCCTTGCAAGATGTATATATATACGTATAAGATTTAAGAAATGGCTATATATTTAAGTTTTTAACAATCACGCACGTATACATGCACAGCAAGTTAGGTACTTTTCTCTCCTTCTAACAGCACCTCAATTACCAGCGCTAGAAATAATAATTGAGACCTGTGGAAAGAAGCCATTGCCCATAGAATTATGAAAAGTACTGAATTAAAGAATTGAATACAAAAAATACTGTTTTTTTTTTTTTTACTATTATTATCTAAATGAACATTATTGAACTGTTTATATTAACAGTTTAACACCAGATCAAGCCTCCAACTCAACAAAAGCCAACGGTTAAGTAATTCCAACACAGTATATCATCCTCCCGCCAAACAAACCACCGACCGACCATCTAATGTGTTACCCTCATCATCACCTCCTCTTGTTCTTGCTCCCCAACAACAAAGAGACGTAAAAGAGAATCCTAAACAAGAACCCCCAAGCCACAGTGACCCACAGGCAATTCCACTTGCTCAAACCTGTAATCCCTTGTTGCTGCAACGCGTCTGCCCCTGTAGTCAAGCATGTGGAGCTAGTGATCTTCATCCCCAGTGTATTGCTCATGGATTCGAGCAATTTAAGTTTCAATGATGTGGGTACTTCCCCGAGTGGACTTTGGTCAAAAATCTGGACACCCCTTACGAAACACTTGGTTGAATCTTGAAACTCGTTTTGCAAAACAGCTTCATATGGGTATTTCACCAGCGACAAGTAGTGAAACCATATCCAGTAAGAAGGGATTCGATCACGATTGATAAAGAACCCACTAAAAAGGAGGAAATATGCCAAAATAGCCACAACTATGGTATAACCAAGCATGACATGAGGCACCACACCAGATAGAAATGTCACAAACGAACTCCCAGCCCAAAATGAAGCGAAGATTATCAAGAAGTAAAACAAGAACCCTGAAAAACCACCATCTAGCCCAACAGCCCAAAACGTTGTCGCAGCAAACGCAAATGACAAGAAAATCAACGATGGCAGCACAACAAGTCCATGAGATAACACATAAGATGATCTTCTATAAGCATTATAAGCCGTTTCTCTCATGAAAATGTACCTTTCTTGAAGAAAAACTGGAAGGGCATCAGCACAAGTGTAGAAAGTTGTTGACATGGCAAAAGCGAAAAACCCTAATCGCTCCTGCACTCCTTTTGGTGAACTATCAAGCTGCCAAAACACTGTAGCTAAAATAAACCCAGTAACCATGACAGCACCCAATCGGACCCCAAACAATTCCGGAACCCTTCTTGAATTCATAAACGATCTTCTTGACAACACTGCCATTTCCTTCCAAACCGGATTTGCAAAAGTTGGCACCATTGAATTGGGACTTATAGCATCATTATTAGTAGGACCAGACACCAACTTCCCTTTAGAAATGGCAGCACTGATAGCTTCTTTAAGTGACAAACCACCCCCGTCCGGTTCACCCCTTCCATTTCTTGAAAGCTTTAAATTATGCCATGATTTGTTAAACTCCACCAAACTCCTAGTCCCTCCTGGTGACCCTTCAAGTTCTCTAATCAAATCCAAGGCATATTCCGTCCGGTTCTCGCTGTCCGGTATCGGGTGCCCAAAGTCCGAGAAATAAACCGGTAAACTCATCGGTGAACCACTATAAACAGTTTGTCCACGCGACAAAAATATCAACCGGTCTAATAACCCAAGAATTCGATAACTTGGTTGGTGCACTGACATAATCACAATACTTCCACTCTTTGCTATCCTTTGCAAAACTTTCACAACCATGAACGCACTTGTTGAATCCAAACCGGACGTGGGCTCATCAAGAAAAAGAATAATCGGATCGTGAATTATGTCAATCCCAATCGATACACGACGTCGTTCACCTCCACTTACACCTCTATGCCCTTCATCACCAATTACGGTTTTTGCCGCGTTTTTAAGCCCTAATTGTTCAATTAAGGCTTGCACGCGCAACCGCTTTTTGGATTTTGACAAACTCCTCGGCAACCGAAACTCAGCCGCAAACATTAGAGTTTCTTCCACTGTTAGCATTGGAAATAGCAAATCGTCTTGCATGACGTAAGCTGATATCACCTTCAACATTCTAGACTCCAAAACTTCGCCGTTTAGCGTCTTTGTGCCTTTCAAGCTTCGTTTAGCGATTCGGTTCGCAAGTGCGTCAATGAGTGTTGACTTTCCGGATCCACTCGCGCCGAGAACGGCCAGAATCTCGCCATCACGTGCCTCGCCGGAGATGTCGTTCAAGAGAGTCTTAGTGGTGGTGGAGAGGCTTTCACCTCCGACTGGATCGCTATCTGTGGTAGCGCCGGTGCGGTGGATATTCCGGCTGGGGAGAATTGACCGAAGTCTAAACTTCCGGCGAACCTTGACGCTGTAAGTGAGGTTGTTGAAAGAAAGAACAAATGGAATCGATCGCGGAACCTCAAGATTCGTGCTTCCAAGCTCGAGGACTTGATGCACCGGGGTCTCGCTGCCATTTCCAGTGGCTTCTCGGCGGACGTCACCGACGTTTTTTAGTAACTGACCCAGTGTCGGCGACGTTGCGGTGGAGGAGAAAGGTTGCTGGGGGTGATGATTAGTGAAATCCATGGAGATGGATTGGGTATAAAATGGCATCGTACCAGAATCTCGACTAGGTGAGTAATCTTCTGCTACAACGCGTGACATTTTGATTTTAGCAGCTAGAGAAGTGGTTTTAAAGATTCTTAAAGAAAGTGAGGATAACGGTGTGGAGGATGGTGAGGTTGAGGTTGCATGCGTTACGCTGGTTAAGAGGTAGCGGCGGTTAAAAGAGAGGAGACGTGATTAATGTGGTTGTGGTGGTGGTGGAGGTGGTGTTTGGTTGGGGGGTTTTAGAAGCAAAGAGGAGAAGATTTTGTTTCCAGTTCGTTGTATTGTTTTTTAGTTCTGTGGTTTCTATATATAGCGATTTGAACTTCACTGCAAAAGAGAGACTGTGTGGACTGTGGAGAAGTACTGTGTTAATTTAAGTTTATATGTTTAATTAATTTTTAATTGTTTTTTTTTTCTTTTTTCTTTTTTCATCGGGGGAAGGGGTGGGAGAAAGGTGACCTAAATCTCCTAAATCTGCTGTCCATCCATCTTCTTTTCTTTGGGAGAGTAAGATATGACACGTGGGTGGTTTTGGTTGGTGAGAGTTGAAACGCGGCAAAATGGGTTTCGTTACTGGTATTTCATATTTGTATTTAGGGTTTAATTAAAGTAGGTCGGATACAGCAGTGTTTGGTATTGTGTTTGTAACTGTGTTTCGTCAAATTTTAAATTTTTTTTTTTGCTAAAATTAAGTGCGGTTTATATTTTTTGGATCGTTTTGATGTGGTGATGTCAAAAATAATTTTTAAAAAATAAAAAAATATCATTGAAATGTATTTCAGCATGAAAAGCTATTTGAAAAACAACCACAGCCACAATACCAAACACACTAATAAAAAAAATATCATTTGCATGAAAAGCTATTTAGTGTTTGCGTGAAGCTGGGTTTTAGTCCAAGTAAATAGCTTAAACAAAAATTAGAGGTGAGCATTTAAACATTAGAGTGATTCGGTTTGTAACCAAAAAAAATTTAATTAAATTTATTTTTTTAAAATCTAAACAAATTGAATAATTAATTCAATCAATCAGTTCGATTCAGTTTGATTTTATATTTTAAAAAATCAAATAAGTTCAGTTTTTTTAAATTGTGGATATTTTAATTAATTTATTTTTAATAGATTTTGAATATTTAATGAGCTTTTAATTTATAAAAAGTCTTTAGTTTTAATGTATTTTTTTGTTTGAATTAGTTTGGTTTTATAAACCGGATTTATTTAAAAAATTCTTACCAAAATTAAAATAAAAAAAAAAAACATTCAATTGAAGTGATTTTTTCTTAAATGTTCTTAGATAATTCCATAAATTTTGGTTTCATAAACCAGGTTTATTTAAAAAAGTTTCTAAGCAAAAAAAAAAAAAACTATTCTATAATTCAAGTGATTTTCTATAAATGTTTTTAGATAATTCCACTAATTCACTCTCATCCCTTTGAAATAAGTATAGTAAGCTGGTAGCTTCTATTGCTCCCAAGTCTAATTAAATCATTGAACGGATCACTTTTACCTTTTACAAATTTGATATACTTAAAATATTATATATATATATATATATATATATATATATATATTCTCGATCAAATACGGATCATCAAATGAATGAAGTACTTGTAATTAGATGAATGAATCAAAATTCAATCTAACTCACTCATCCCATCAGTTTTGATAACAGTATTATCTTTATGGTCCGTACGTAATGGATTCATAAATATTGATTAAAATGCGTAGGCAATTGCCTCGCTAAGATACAGACCTTGACGAAGCTGTAAAAAACTGCACAAGAGGATATTTATGTTTTTGCTAAAGCTTAAGAAAAGATAGAAAGATATAGAAACTGGGCTTAGCAGCAAGAACATGCATTTACAAAATATGTCCACTTTATGAATTTAAACAACCTTCTGATACTAGAATTAACATTAACAGCGAAAGAAAAGGTATGTGGTGTATTCTTGCAAAATAAAACTCAGAGAGCAATAAGAGGATGAAGTTTTTCTATGGAAAAAAATATAACATTAAATTTAAGTTGGTGTGTCCATGTAAGGGTAGTATAATCAATTTATTTGTCGTCACTTGTAGTTTTTAACTACTTGTAGACAAAGATTTATGGCGAAAATTAATGTTTAAGAGAGCTGCTCTCATTATCCACCAGTAACCAATCTTCCGGAAGAGGTTGTCACAAGAAATGTTTGTTTTTTTAGAGTAGTTTTTGTTTTTAAAAATATTTTTTATTTAAAGATTTATTAAAAAAATATTTTTTTATTTTTTTAAATTTATTTTTAACATCAACATATTAAATTTCGATCATTACGTCATAAGAAATGTTAGGTTTTTCTAAAATGTGATAGATATATTGCTTTTTAAAATGATTTTTATATAGAAATTTATCAAAATAATATTTTTTTATTTTTTAAAATTTATTTTTGAATTTAATATATAAAAAGATCCAAAAATATTTAAAAAATCAATTTAAAACTAAAAAAATTATAAGATTCATAAAAATATAATTTAAGTATAATGACAAACAAAATCTGAGATTTGAGTTTTCAAGCGCAACAATTGACTTTAGGATATTTTTCGTATTGAAGGTTGGAGTTACACGGATCTCAATTACCTTTCTATCTCAATATATCGTTTTATTGGGCTCTATGTCTATCAAAAACTTTTTGCAAGTTTAAATTAATGACTTCGGTATCAGAAGAGCATTGAATTCACATGGTATGTTCAGATTCGAATAAATACAAGCTGTATTTGAACCATCAAAGCTTCAATATTTCAAACAATAGAATATGGATTGCGCTATCAGCAGGCCCTATACGTGCCTAACCATCATAAATATAATTAAGTTGCGGTGCCTAACTCATCTAAAGCTGGAATACAGAGTCTTTACCGTATTGGAGGGGTGAATTTGGCTAAATGATCGATACTGTATTTGCCCTGCTGAAGGAGAAGAAGAAGAAGAAGAAGAAGACGATGGATGCAAACACAGAAGTTAGTAGTTAATTAGCGGGCACCCAGTGACGAGATCCTAACACTTCCAGGTCTTTCTATTTGTTCCTTCAACCAGGAAAAAAAAAAGTAGTGCAAAATTTGGATAGTGTAATTAAAGTTATTTCAAAATTAGTCCTATTATGTTCTAAATTTGGTAACTTCTAGTTAAAAGAATTTTTCTAGTATTAAACTATCAATGGATGCCAAGCAGCATATTTGAAACTGAATCAATAAAGTATATGACAGCATTGGTTCTATCAAGCATCTCTCAAATTAATTAGTCCATGCAAAGAGGCATGCTCGTAACTCTATGTTTTCTCAAAATGGAATTTTAAATAATATGGATCGGGTATCGATGGCTCCACAGGTTTAATTCAACGAATGGAACTTGTAGAATATTTAAAAAGTTATTTAGTTCAACCAATTTAAGAAAAAGGAAACCAAATAGAAAACAAAATGGAAAGATGTGGTATGAACACACACACACACACACACAACCCACTCATGATCATGGTCTATCGCAAGTACAGTGGACAATTTCCTCAACTCAAATTAAATGATAAACAATTCTTACAGGAGTTGTCTTGTTAGCCATGAAGTGCCCACCACCATGCCTCTACTGCCCCTGCACCGTCTCAAAAAGGAACAGAAAACAGTGTCAGCATGAAATTCAGAAAGCAGCATGACATTTTTGGTACATAAGACTCTTGGTGGTTTAATGTAGATAGGCTAGCGTCATTCACCAAATTTCAAGCTATCCCGCACCTGCAATTAAAGCTGTGAAAAATCTCCCTGGTCAAAATAGAACATGGGCATAAACAGTTAGCGTGTGTGAGGGCATAGGACTCATTTCTCAACTGTTTGTCATAATGTAACTCTTATGTCAACCATCATGATGAGTAAGGCCGCCAGCAGGTTGTTTTGTTACCCGTCCTATCGAAGCAAAGGGTAATCTGTCCACACGGTTTCATGAACTGTCAAGAGCTATTTCAACAAATAGGACTTAGCCTTTTATCAATAGGATTCACCAGGTATCATTTACTTTAGTAGCATTTTTTCAGGTCCAGATCGTGACCTTAAGCAGCCATTTCCTCCCTCTAATTAATCACAGTAGCTTTGAACCAAGCAAGCTGCGCTGTCGCATAATAATAAACATTATTGAGGTTGAGTCTTAGGCATTAAGCCCACATGAAGGTTAATTAGCAAGTTTTTTTCCAAGGAAAAACAACCACCACATAATATATAATAGGTAGTTTGCATAAGAAATAGAGATAATTTAATATGTTTAAATATTATATATATATAAAAAAAAAACATAACGCTAATATTGACGCTATTTATATATAAGTTCAACTAGGTATGCCTGAATTCTTAAAGCAACATATAATTATTATCTAGCAATTCAACTAGGTATACAGCCAGACCCTAGTAGCTGCCACACTGGCTTAAAGAAAGATCATCCATCAGGGTACTACAACTGTTCAATTTGACGATAGCATTTGCATTTAAAATCACAACTTTGAAGCCCTTTTCTGCCTAACCCCATGGACAGAATGGTTCAGAAACATGGAATTCAAATTTACACGTTAAAACTCTACTTATGAAAAGCATACAATGATCCAAAAGCCCATATGCGTGAAAAGTGCATCAAAGTAAATCTCAGAACTCTGAACCACAAAATGAAGGAAAGTAGCTGAACTTCAACAAAAATCAGTAATGACCTGGTGATGCTTTCATCAAAGCAGCCTCTCACATTTGATCATCAGAGAAATTGACAGCAAGATCCCAATAGTAGGCAACACCAGCATCAGCAAGATATTTTCGGGCTGCAGCTTCAGTCACACAGTCATGTAAAGAAAACCTGTGGAAGCTAGGTTTGGCGACACTACCTTGCCACACCAGCATACATTTGTTCACAGGTTTCTCCTCATTGTCATCCCCTTCATCCTCATTAACAGCTTCAGCCCAGTTTATACGCCTAAGCATTAGCTTCCCATACCTTTTGATGGATTTGCTTCCCCCTTCAACCACCACCACACAAATTCCCTCTGTAATCACCGTGCACCCAGTCAAGCGGTTCTCGTGAGCATTGACATCAACTTTGAAGCGAGTTTTCTTGTCTGAGAGGTTGTTGATTCTGTAAATAGAAACAATAGTTTCCATGGTGTTCGGGTCATCAAAGAGCTTTCTCTCCTTCTTTTCACGGCGCTCAGCAGGAGTGAGCTTACGTGCAGTATTTCGATCAATATGAGCTTGTTCACGTTCAGCAGCTGCAGTACGAATTTGCTTTTCAAGTCTGGTGGGATCTTGTGTTGCTTCTGAGCCAAGAACTTTCATTAAATTGCTCATCTTAACCTTTGGTTTTGGAGGTTCAATCAAGCCTTGTCTAATCATCTCCTGTCTATCCTTTTCCCGAGCAAGTCGACGCTGTGTTCTGAGCTTCTTCTGCTCCTTCTTAGTTAGTTTCAAAGGTTGAGGTGGTGGAGGAGCTGGCTCAGCCGGGGGCTCAATAGGACGTGGGTGTTGCACATAGATAGTAATTTTATCCCTTTTCAATCTATGCTCAGTGATAAGAACATCATCATTTTCACCATAAGTCCCACCAGTCAGTAAAGGTGCATCCCTAAATTCAGAAACCAAAAACATATGAACTTCTTTCCAGATAAGTTGTGTATAAGATGAAATGGTATTAAGTACATAGAATAACAAAAGAGAATAACAAAAGAAAAGTTCTCCAACTCTCTTCAATTAGGTTAATAATATAAAATTTACAAACATCCAAACAGATACAGATGAAACCCATGTCAGGCTTCACAAGAAGGACAAAGGAGCCTAGGATGTACTGGAACAGAGCCCCTGACATCCTCCTCTCTCTCTCTCTCTCTCTCGCAGCTAAAGGAAATGGTGAAGGATTCAAAGTTATCCACAATTCCTGAAAGTCCTGAACCCAGGTTAAAAAGCCACTCAGACCAACTCCGTGAATAAGTAGAACACAACTTTAAGATTCAGTTGTCGTTGCACCTCAAACATATCAACATCTTAGTAACTACACAAGCGGTTGCAAATTGTTCCTAGCATGAGAGTTAGCAAGACCCTTACATCTTAGTAAATACACAACCAGTAACAAGCACTTGTTCTTAAGATGAGATTTAGCAAGCAATGGTTCCAGTTAGATAGATCATGCAGACTCAAATTAGTAAGTAACATATGAAACAAATTCTGCAACGGAGTAACAACCATTGTTGTTATTGGTAAGAACCATATTATATAAAGAAAAGTAAAATGTCAACTTACCACCACTCTACATCAGGAATCGGATCCTTAGGCTTCGCTTTGGTTATAACTCGCTCTGATACCTCTATCAAATTAGGATTTATCTCCGGAGCTGCCTTCGCCTTTGCATGTAATGCTTGCCTTGCCTTCATATCCTTCTCTCTTTCTTCTCCAAATTGATTCTGGGAACAGAAAATAAAAACCATAAATATTTGCAAACAATTAAAAATAGCAATGAGGATTTAGCAAAAAGGTGTGAAGGTTGCAAGAATTACCCTCAGTTTCATTATTTCAGCTTCTTTTAACCACTTGCCTTCCTCTACAAACTGGAAGGTCATTCGTTTGGGTCTCAAGAACTTATTCTTATTAATTCCCATTTTCACATCATAATAAGGGTTCGATTCAGGATCCACATCTAATTCAGGTTTAAGAATCTGGAATGCTTCCTTTTTCTGCTTGTTGATGTTGACCTGAAAAAGATCATATGTATCGCGTGACAGCCCTTCTCAGTCAAATATCACAGCTCCAACAAAATGAAACTAAATTAACAATAATAAAAAAGAAACTGTATAACTTAAAAAAATCACCCAACCTTTAAGGTGCTAAGGTTGCTTGGTTTAGTCACATTCACCACATTTCCATGTTCATCTATTTCCCTACCAAGTGCATCCACACGAAGAACAGGGGTCTTAGTAGGCTTCTGTGGCACAGAGACTTCTGCTGGCAACTGGCCAGGGAACAAGTTTATAAGAGGAGCAAACTCAGGGTCCTGGCGAAATCCCATTTTAGCAGCAAGTTCCTGGGCACGCTTAACAGCTTCATAATTGGGTATGCTAGTAATATCGGGCAGAGGTGCCACACCAGTTGAAGGTGTCTTTATAGACACCACAGTGCTTGTAGATAAGGAGGATGAACTAGAAACTGCCCCAGTCAAAACAGCAGTAGTAGTGGTTGCTGATGGCAACACCCTTTGTGAGCTACCACCTGAACTTGTGTTATTACCCTTGCTCGACTACAAGAACAAACATAACCAGTTCATAAGTACTGGAATCACGGGAGGTAAAACGGTATAATATTAGAACATGACAAAGAGAGAGATGGCGAAACAGCAGCACATGCAAGGATATCATAGAAATTCTATGATGGGAACTTACCAGGGGTAGCTTCTTCAGCTTCTCTGACAGTTCCTTCTGCATTTGCAAGGCTTTCTTAGCTTTTGCTAATGCATCAAGTGATAGATTTCCACTTTTCCCAGCAGCTGAAGATGTCCCATCTGTACTAGATTTTCCAGGAACCGCATGAGATCTGGCAATACTAACTCCCTTATTTTCATTTGTGTTTGAAATTGAAGATACCTTGGTAGGAAGAGGGTGAACAGGTGCCACAGAGGTCTCAGGCTGATTGCTTGGAGTCTTAGTGAATGATTCCAGAGAAGCACCCTGCAGGTATGGAACAATAAACTTCACATGTCAGCATACAGGCTTGACAATAGGAGCACCTTAAGAAAGACCATAGCAAAAGTAAATTTGTTGGAAGGGTGGGTGGTGGACAACAAATAAGATGCTTTAAAAAGATATTAGGCTAATAATAAAATGAGAAAAATCACGCAAAACACCACATCACACAAATAAATTTCAGAAGGTTCTGAATGGTGGGGAAATATACTATAACTTCCTCTGTAAAACCCCAGATTCTATGCATACAAGTTCTACTTGTACATTATACAAAATCTGAACGTGTATAATTAGGCGTAAAAGTAAAAATCAGACACCACTAACCTTGCTTAGAGAGCAGTTAAGGTTAAAAAAGTCATATGCAAGGTTCACAGAGCACATACTTTTAAAGCGGGTCACACATTCATTGCATAAAAATAGAAAATAAAAGCAGGTCTAACAGCAAAGAGATATAGAATGTTCTCTTCAACCTGCATCTAGAGTGATGGGAATACAGCATCCAGCACCAACTAAGAAAATCACCATTCCATTTCAAAAGTAGAGAACTTTTAGAAAACCATGGTTTGGAATCTCAGAATACAGTTCAAAAGGATCTTATTACTATTATAAAACTGGTTAAGATAGAGAGTCCATGTGCAGGAAGAAACACGCCCGCAAGGCAAAGAGTAAAGGGTAGAGAGTAGAAGGGACAATTGAGCAAGTGAACAAAAGAGGAACAACATTGAGTCCCTTTGCAGAATTCCTTAGGCATACAAATCCAAAAAATATGAGGACTGCACACCATAAAAGATCTTCAACAAAGGAAATGGATCTTCCAACAATGTGCCCATTGATCTATAAGGACTCCTTGTTAAATAACAAAAAAAACTATAGAGTAAATCAGGAAAAAAACACAAAACGGATTTCACATATAAGTAAAGACGATAAAAGAAAATACCATCTGTATGTAACTCGACCAAAATCAACAGAAAGAGAAGTTCCAAACCACCCAAACTACATGGCTCCATTGTCCCTTAAAGTTCCATTAACCATTAAGAGTCACCAAAATGCCTACAACATCAAGAACGACATGACTAGCAATGTAAAAGTGATGAAACAGCATTTCTCTGAAAGCAAATATTGCACCCAAAGGAAATAAAATTTCACTTACCAGCTTTCACTTTACACAACCTCTATATAAGAAAATTAAGAACACTACTTGCCAAACCACATATGCCACGAACACTCTACGTCTTCCATCATTTAGCACTAAAATTGACCTCTACTTTTCCTACAGAACCATGTAACTTGAAACATATAAATATCAACATGAGCCAAATAATCGCTAAATTTTCTATTTCTAACAAAGCACAGATACTAATCATCTTACAATTAAAAAACCACAAATTATCCATTATAACACCTCCATTCTCATTTACCTACATGGAAACACACAATAACAGTCCCAGTCAATCATACATGAGACGTAACAAGAAATAAAATAGCTTATAGCTGTGACAAACATACACATAATAAGAAACACAGCAAAAGCAAAACCTGTACAAAAATCAGTAACCGCCATCATGCACACCATATTCAACTATAACAAGCCAGCAAAAGCAAGGATGGTACCGGAGATAACCCCACTCCCAGTCCACCTCCGAATCACACACAGACCACACAGGAAATTGCATAACCCAATTTTCTGCTTCAGGCATAAACTTAACAGATCTATATCAAATACTGTGACGAACCACTAATCCCATCTCGCCGCTCCCCACCTTCATTATCCCGCATGTAATCCAAACAGACACTAAAAATAGCTAATTAAACCAAACATGCGAGTACACACAAAGCATGACCCTACTCTCTATTCTTAATATATCACGCTAGCCCATTTATATAGACTAAACATCTACACTTAATAAGCCGCAAAACAGCAAACACACATCGAAAAAAGCACACTAAAAAACAAAATAGAGTCAGAGAGAAAACTTACATTTGTAGTCGAAACACCACCGTTTTCTGTGGTGCTGCCCCTGCCGCCACCAATTGGCTCATCATTGACTTCCTCCTTCACTCCAGCCTCACTCGAATCTACTCTCTTCGCATTCTCAAAACTATTACCGTTATCATTGTTGTCAGTCCTATTATCCTCTTCTTTCACTTTTTCACCAAATCTTCTTCTACTCCTCTTCTCCTTCTCAAGAACAGTCCTATCCTCACTACCTCCACTCTCCTTTCTTTTCTTTCTCTCCAAATAATCTTCATCTACAGTCTCTCTTTCTCTCTTCTCGCGTTTTCTCTCTCTACTCCCTTCTCTCTCCTCTCTCGCATCATACGACCTCTCTCTCTCCTCACGCCTCGATGAGGAAGACGATTTGTGATCGTGAGATCTCTCTCGCCTATCCACGCTCTCTTCTCGTTCGTGAGATCTTTCGCGCTTTGTATCATCGCGCCTGGATGATTTGTGATGCTCGCGTTGGTGAGATTCTCTCTCTGATCGGTGGTGGTGAGAATCGGAGGAGTCTGGATGCTTATCGTCTCTTGATCGGTGTTTGTGGTGGTCACGATCACGGTCGTCACGGGTGTGTTTGAAGGAGCGGTCCATTGTAATCTAGGGTTTTGTTAACTGCTATCTGATTTTGTTGCTCTCTGTCTCACACTCTCTTTTTCTTTATCTCGGAGAGACTAAGATTTTCGTGAAGGTAGTGATGGAACGGCTAGGATTATTGTATTTGTATCTATTTATTTATTTTATGAATTCGGGCGGTAGAGAAATGAATGGGAGAACTAGGAATATTTAAAAAAACCGGTTCATCGCTAACATTTGAATTGTCGGACTCAATTCACTTGTGAAAATCGAATAATACCGGTGTTAATTATAGATGATTTGAAATGATGAATTTTTTGAAATCCCATGTTGTAAAAAAAGACATGCAATAAAAACAACAAAAAAAACCAAAAAAAATAGTAAGAATGGTACTAGAAGAGTGGTTGTTAGCGTTGTAAAAAAATGCTATATTTTTATATAAAAATAACAAAATCAACTTGAGTGGTATTTAATTGGATACCTTCCTAGAAAAATTATAATAATTTAATTTTAATGAGTTTAAATAATATAATAATAATAATAATAAAAGCATTCACAAATACAGCTGGGTTTGTAATAAAAAAATAACAATAAAATCATTCACAGATAAAGTTGAATTTATGATCATGGTTGAACTAGATTGTTAAAAAAAGTCTATGCAAGAACGGGTCTAGTATTTTATTTTATTAAAAATAAAATAAATAATACGTTATTTGCTTGTCTAAGTTTCAATAATTGGAGATGTAATTGAAAATTCAGCTAAGTGTTTTTGAAACAAAAATAAATATTTTTCAAGTTAACATTATGTAAAAACACATGATAAACACTATTAAACTATTTAGAAATTAATTTCTCACCTTGAAATAGCCCTAAACTGTAAAAAACACACAAAATCAAATTGAATAATAATATTATTTTCAAGACTTGGTCAATCAATAATTTTTTCTTTTTTGTTATTTTTCTAACAATTTTTTCTTTAAAAAAATAAAAAAAACTAAAAAATATACAAAATAAAATTATAGACCAAAACTAAACAGACGGTAAAAGGAAGATAAAAAAGGTTGGACCATAAAATGTCTCATGCGAATTCAATGCTAGTCACAAAGTTTTTACTTGTTTTTTAGTTTGTGTTTTTTTTAATTGTCTTCTTAACACAAATTAAAACGATATCTTATTAGATGTTTGTAAGTTTGTAAGAAAATACAATAAAAAATACTTTTTAAAATATTTTTTACTTTAAAATATATTTTTTAAATATCAAGATATTAAATTATAAAAAAACACTAAAATAATATTAATTTTAATTTTTTATAAAAAAATTAAAAAAATATAGTCAAACCACTCTCCCATACTAACATAATTCGACCCTAAAAAAGTTACAAAGCATGACAAAAACCTCTAAACTTACATACCATCTAAAGTTACAACACAACCATCCCGCGAAACACCC
>Ga0325405_1003093_pt1 | contig 17151 bp, 8 predicted proteins | sample PopdelMetagenome_21_FD_205663 | JGI IMG/M metagenome (GOLD analysis project Ga0325405, IMG submission 205663) | Populus deltoides microbial communities from Bellville, Georgia, United States - Xylem-Control-R2 | ecosystem: Host-associated > Plants > Phyllosphere > Stem > Wood/Secondary xylem...
AGTAGTTAAATTTACAATATTTAAATTAAAAATTATCAATATTAATATATATTTTTTTAAATTATTTTATAATTTTAATTTCAAAAGTATTTTTAACCAAGCACATTAAATTATTTTTTGTTCAACCTTAATTTTAACCATAATTTTAACTAAACATTGATTTTTTCAAACTAACCTTAACTAAAAATACATTTTATAAAATAATTTTTTTCAAATTACAATTAACAGTTATTACAATACCAAATTCACTCTAAATCAGACATTATCTCCTTCCACGGTAATATCAACCATTCGTTTGATTTGATTTGACATGTTGATTGTGTCAACACTTCACTGTCTTGCAAAAAATTAACGTATGATCTTGGGAATATACATGGGCTGGGTTTTTATAGATAACACGCATCATATTTTGTTTTCTTTTATTTTGCAAAAAATATTTGAGATATTACAAGAAAGAGTAAAATAATAATATTTTCTACAAAATATCCTGTACTGGGAGAGAGATTTACAGCTACTTTGAAAGCCAATTCTTTTTAGATTCCATCTAAAAAAATCCCGTCAGCCGATAACATTTTAAATCATGCATGTCATATATGATCTGTAGAATCAAATAAATAACTAGGATTTCGTTCTTTAAAAATAACGAGCGGCGATACAAGCCCCGAGCTGACATCTTGCCATGTAATGTAGCCTGGTTCAAAGCCGCCTCGCCTAAAAAAATCCACTTGTCCTCAAAAACAAGAAAACAACTGAAATAATTCACCATTATTTTTATCCAAGATGATTCAGCCCTGTCAATTTACTCAATAATCCATTCAGCTCTTACTGCACCGGCAACAGTAATGGTTGGTTTTTTATATTTTCAATCTCCAGCAAGCCTAAAAGAAGGAAAGAAAGCATAGATATCGATCACAAATTCACTACTTTTAGCCGAACCTCGCTACAGATTAAAGCCAACAATAAAAACCCATGTGAAAATAAAATAAACCCCATTAATAGAAATGAGCATAAACCTTCCCCTTGTTGTTACTGTTTCGAAGAATTGAAGATAGTAATCTTTTCTCATCTCTCTCCCACGCAGAGATTATGTCCAGAATCAAGTTTCTTGATCCAGGTGTGCATAAATTTTGTAACTTAACAAGACTTGACACGAGGGAGCAAAAAATGCTAGAAACTCTAAGACCAGTAGCATACACTTAACAAGACCAGTCATTTGTTGGTGTTTTTTATATATTATACACCAAGAGTATTTTATTATTTTTATTCAAGTTCAAGATCTGGGTTGATCATACACGATAGAAAATTGTAATTTATAGAAGAAAATAAAACGTAAAACGTAGTTTGGCCCATTTGCATTTCAGTGATCGATGCGTAGGTGAAGTCATCACTACAGCAATCAATGAAAATTCATTAGTAAATTACAGGAAATAAACAAGGAAAATATAAAATAGTCATAGCATCGCGGAAACACCCGATTGTTTTACCCTCTTCTAGACGAACAAAACAAAACAAAATTATTCAATAGTTTCAAATTACATAAGCAAGCACATCTGCTGGGTCAGGGTTGAGAAAAGAAAGGGCATAACCTCGCTCGTTGAGCTTGAACGATCGACTACTGAAGTCATGATTTATTTACGTTCCGGGCCAATTATTTCTTAACACTGTGTGTGCTCGTGCGTGGCTTTTTTCTTTTCCAAAATTTGTCTTGACTTTAGGAATGAAGGGGGTCCTCTCCTCGCTTAAAAGAAGGCAAAAGGGAAGAAAATTGAAGAAATGAATGATCCCAGAACCTCCTAATGATTTCAGTGTGACGCACGAGTGGAGATTTATCAATTATTGTTTTGGGAGAAAGAACAGGAATTGCAAGATCACTACCACATCAAATCTTCAAACATGGTTGTTTTTCTCCTCTGTTTCCTAGATAGACGAAAAAAGATTCTCACTCATCAAATCCTCAGCTGCGAGGGAGCAAATGTCAGGGGAGACATGTTGGAGCTTAACATGGTGTTCTCCGACGAAGGGGAAGGAGGAGGGGCGGATGGTCCCGTTATTTATACGATTTCGAACCTGTAATCCTAGCAAGTTTTCGGAATTGGTATTGGCTTCAACTCTGGATCCATTCTATGATTTGGTTGGGGTTATTGAGGATTTTGCTAAGGGTTTGTATAGGATTTGTTCTTGTGCACTGTTGGAGAAGGGAAAAAAAGGAATCGGCAAGTCAGTAGAAATCTCCTTGCGTAGGCAAATAAAATCAGAAAAGAGCTTGTTTTGATCCTGTGAAATCACTGAGAAATTAGTAAAAATAAAATAAAAATAGTAATCGGCAGGTAATCGGCTTGTTTTGAAGCTGTTGCGATCATTAAATGCGTGCTGGCAAGAATGCTAAGTTGTGGTCACTGTACATGAACGTGTGTGGTGGCGATAAGGCTTGATAATTGGGACGGAGGGCAGCGTGCCAGGGGATATATTATAACATGTGTATCATGTGCTTGATAATTAACCGGTTGTTATGTTATGATTTGTTTTTCATACATTATCATATCAATATCAATTCGAATATTATAAATTTTATAACAACTAAAAAGTTATTTAATTAATAATTTTAAAATTTTAAAAAATTAATTAAAATGGGTATTAACTGGTTTGGATATTCATAATTAAAAAAAAATAAACTTCTCCCAAAAATCGATAAAGACACTCCAAATTTTACGATGAAAAAATTTAAATATCATTAATCTCCTACCAAACATAACTTTCCTTGCTGCACATATATTGCCTATCAACACGTCAGTGTCCGCGCTCACGTGGTCTATAGGTAGAGATGTTAAAAAAAACTTGTTCATGTATATATATGTCTTATACTCATTTTATTTTTATATTTAATAGATTATGAATTGATGATTTATTTTTATTTTATTTAAAAAATTTTTAATTCTAAAATTATTGTTAGTGGGATTTTATATTTTTTTAATACAACAAAAAAAACTTATTTTTTTTTGTTAAATTGAAGGAAGTAACTAGAATTTAATGATACTACAAGATATAAAAATTAAATTTGATATTAAGGTGTCACAGCACCTACAATCCATGTTATAAAATTATTTTTAAATACAAATCTGTTAAAATTAACAATACAATACCAATTATTAAATATTTATAATATTCATGAAAAAATTAGTCAAACCCAATATATCCTATCGCTGTAAAAAAAATAAATGGATGGAGTTTATACTTTATAAAACATTAAAAATTAGATTATATATAATTACGATCCTAGACCCGATTCAAATATTTTTAGCAACACCCCTATTTGCCGGTAAATGTAATAGGAATCGCTGATTTTTGTAGGTAAATTTATGTTTTATTTTCTTTTAGCAAGATTAAAAGAGTATTCTCTAATCAATTTTATTATTAAAGGTTTACCACTTTAACCCGATTAAAAATAAAATCAATATCGCACTAGAAAACTCATGAGCAAGCCCCAATATTTACCTTGTTATTGTCATGCGAGGCTAGATTATAGTTTTTAGATCCGGTCTGGTAATTGGTCCGGTTCAAGATCTGGATTTTGAATTTTAACCGGGTTACCGGGCTGGTCAAATTAATTATTTTTTAAATTAAAATAATATTATTTTAATAAAAATAAAAAATAAAAATTAATGGATTATAATCAGATTTTTACAAATGAGTGGTGTGTAGCAAGAGAGAAGAGGTGAGGTGGAAGGGAAGGGAAGGGCCCCAGCAAAGGTACCGTCTGCCCCTATATAAGGAGGAGGGCATGGCAAAGCTCACCGTGCAAATTAATCTGGCTATAGCTAAGCACACAAATTAAGGCTTAAAGATATAGAGAGAAAGAAACAACATGTCGTCGACGACAAAACCAAAGGCAGTGAAGCACACCCTATTCGTGAAGTTCAAAGATGATGTTACCAGAGAGCAAATTGAGAAAATCATAAACGACTTCACTCATCTGGTCAATCAAGTTGAACCCTTGAAGAGTTTACACTGGTACTTGACTCCAACCACTCTGTTTTATCATCTCTCCTCTCTCCACAGCACTGATTCCCTGCTCCTGCTTGCTCAATACTAATTTTTTATTTTGTTGCCATTTTATTATGTTAACCTATATCTTCCTCTTAGTTTGTGGAAAAATAATTTACATATTAAGCATAATTTATTAATGACCATTAGCGTAATGAGGAGCCTTAAACCCTTTTCAAGAGTTATAAAATTAAAAAGAATAAAATTGTAGGATAATAAATATTTTGTTCTTTTTAAAATTCAAAAAAGTTTTTAGACGAAAATATACAGAAACACATGGATTTTAAAGGTTAATTAATTGATAAAGCTCATTGTAAAGTATTTTCTAAGAAAAAAAGATCAATAATATTTTTCCAGATATTCTTTGAGGATTTTGCAGGGAATTATTAGAAGACTCAAACTTATCTGGAAGAACTTAAAAACTGAATTTACTGGTCCAGTAAAAATGTTACAGAACTTATTAGTTATTTATCATTTCAAAAATGGATCTATATGTATTTTTTCCTAAAATAAATTACCCTAACATCACCCTCCAAGAAAAATTATTTATAACAATAAAATTTCATACTAACATCTGTGTTGTATTAATGCTCTGATGCAGGGGCACTAATCTGGGTATTCACGACCTCAATTTCGGATATACTCATGCTTTTGAAACTACCTTTGATGATCTGGAGGGCTTGCAGGAGTATCTTGATTCTTCGGTTGTTGCTAAATTCGCAGAAGGATTCTTGCCAACCATGTCGCAGCAATTTGTGATGGACTATGAACTCTACTAAATCTTTACTGGGCAATGAAGACTTATTATCTTGCTATCTGAAGACAAGATTCTGCTCTCCTATGTATAAGCAATAATTGGCGGTGTTACCACCAAATGTGTGCGGCAATAAATCTAATTTGTTTTTTCATATATATGCAATGTATTTCTGATGCATATAGCAGACAATTCTTCCATCTTGTTGACACCTGGAAGTTCATCATGTTTCCTCACGAGAAATCTTCCAATCATAGCTGTGAAACTAGACTTGGGGTTTTCCTCGATTTTTTTAAAGAAAGGATAAAAATAAAAAGTTGTCATTTTTCAAAATAAAATCAATGGATTTAGAGCTGGGTTTTAAACAAGTCAACAGGTTAATTTAGATATTTAACTGGGTTATCTGGGTTTTTTAATTTTTTTAATGGAACCGGTCTAGACAGACTTTGTGTTAACTCGGCAATATAGTCCAGCATCTACAACTAGGCTTCCCATGCAAAATTAAGCGACCGTGGTCTAGCCGCTAAGTTCAATGAGAAGGCAGCCCAGCCCATCTGGTCACAAATCCAGTAATGGTAACCTCACAGAGGTCGAAACCCAATAACCAGTCATCTAGAAATCCCATGCTGCTATTACAGCCTCTATACAGGCCGAGGCAAATAGCTTGCCCAAGCCGAAGGCTAGTCCCTATTTAGTGCTAGACTTTTTCCAAAAAAATTAATAAATGCGCTAAACCATTATCCACCGTCGATGAGAAGCATATTGTTGTCGATATTCAGGCAGGGAATTTGCCCTCTCAGGCTCATGTCGACGCTAATATGGAACATTTCAGTGACTAAAAAGAGGAGTAGGATTTTCTAATGTGATGGAGGGTCTGGAGAGAGATAACATCCGGGTTTCGGAAGTCCCTCCTGACATGTGATGGAGGATAAGAAATCCATGGATAAATCCTCTATCCCTTGAAGAAAAAAGAAAAAGAAACCGCGTGTATGCTAATTATTGGAGTGGAATACTGCGTGCATCAAGAAAGGGCCCAGTACGCTGGGTGCCCCCACTCACATGGGTCCCTGGGCTTGCAGTGGTACTTGCAGAAATAAAAAAAAAATTAAAAGCTACAAACTAATGGTTGGTGAACATTCGAGCGGTTGTTGTGTATAATAATTAATACCAGCCGTTAAAGAAGGCTAAAGAGACGAGTGCGAGAGAGAGAGAGAGAGCGAGAGAGAGAGAGAGTTAAGATAACAGATATGGAGCAAGTGAAGGGAGTGGTAAAGCACATAGTCCTGGCCAAGTTCAAAGAAGGAGTGACCGAAGAAGAAATTGAGAAACACATAAAAGACTACGCCAATCTGCTCAACCACATCGAACACATGAAGTCTTTCCACTGGTAATTAACACAAGCCCTCGTTTAATTTAACTACTCTTTCTCCATGGTTTCGCACTTGGTTAGCTAGGAATGAAATACTTTGTGCTTTTGGTGCGTGGATGTTTTCTTGTTTTGTTAGTCATTTTAGATAGATAATCTGCCATGTATATATTCTTGGTTTTTAATTTATATGGTTTCAATCAACTTAGGAAGTAAGAATCTAAATAGATTCTACAATTTTGACATGATAGGGGGACAGACGTGAGCATCGAGAACCTTCATCAAGGTTTCACTCATATCTTTGAGATTACTTTTGAGACATTAGATGGCCGATCAGCGTATGTAGCTCATCCTGCTCATGTTGATTTTGGCACTGCTTTCTTGACTATCTTGGAGAAAATCGTCGTGGTCGATTTCGTGCCCACGCTCGTTAAACAATAAATTGTTCTGGGCAGCACGATTAACAGGCTCCTGCTGCGCTGCATGCTCTATATACCGGCATGCTTGCTACCTTTTAATTGGTATGCAATAAACGGAGGCCTATGCTGAACCTCCATTTGTTTGGGTGTGTTCTGGATCTTAATCTAATAATTACGTCATTTGGGACTTTGTACCAGTGATTTAAAGACTTGTTTCTATGATCATGTTTTGCTGTCCTTGTGGTTTTAGCTTCGTTCAACAAACTAAAAAAGTAAAATATATTATTATTGGGTACAGCTTTAGAAAAATCTTTAATTTAATTTGTTGATATATATATGTGCCGCCGCGAGTGATTTTGATGCTTAGTTAAAAACGGAATCTAAGCTCTTTGAAATATAGAATTATAGATCTGTGCGCGAGCGACGTTTGAATATTTTACAAGAAAAAGGAAAGATTATACTTGCTACCAAAACTTGGTCAGAATTAAAATGCAATCGAAGGCACGAGCTTCTTCGGCTTTGCGCGTGTAGTTTAAGCGATCACCTGCCGGCCTGCAAAACCTTGTGTGGCATATGCTTTTGGGCCTGAAAAGGTGTTCGCGGTAGGAAATACGTAATTGGGCCTGCGTGGTGGTTGAGCAATAAAAAGACGGCCTGCCAGTTTTTTTATGTTGATGTATGTTTTGATTGCTTAACAAAATAAAATGCAAGTACTCCATGGTTTTGATTTTTTTTATTCGCTATATTACTAATTAATTACCAATACACACACTATTACTTGTAATACCCTTACCTGATAAAAAAAGGATAATCGAAAACCTAATTAGTTGTATTATATTATTTATTATTACTATTTTTCATACATATATCTCTACCAAACTATATGAAATTAATGTTCGAATGACCCCTCGCCTATATATAATTAGTCATCATAGAATAATGTTATCATTTCCTATTCAACTCTTCAGGGCACTACAAGAACGGTACGAGGCTATGAGCAACAGTGCACATTCATTAAAAAAAAAAAAACACCATTACAAATCATACACAGCCAGCAATCCCAAATATATATTTAAATGTCATTTTATTATGATAGCTATGGCCCGAAATTATTTGATTGATTATTAACACGTTTGAGGGCTCTTATTCCAGTTAAAGGGATAACGAGGAAACTAATTTTATTAACAATTGCGGCTATTGTTTTGAATAATTAAGTGTTTTTAAAATAAACATCTCACATAAATAGTACTCTGTTTCCGTCCTTGCAAATCATCCCACGTAAGTATCCGGTCATCCAATGCCTTTAGTGACCTGAGCTACACCCTTTGTATAATTAAGAGGTTACGTGATAAATTTGAGGTTAGGTGAAGCTTAAAGCATTATTTGAGATGGGGTTGGAAAATGTTTTTGAAAAATTTTTATTTTTATTTTAAATTAATATATTTTTTATATTTTTAATTATTTTGATGCATTGATGTCAAAAATAAATTTAATATATATATATATATATATTATTTTAATATATTTTGAAATAAAAAATATTTTGAAAAGTAATTGTTACCATACTCCCAAACACCTTCAGATCTTGAATTTATTTTTTAGAGATTATTAGTTTGAATCCTACCAATCTTAAAATCACTATAGATTTATATAATTATTAATTTCAGGATTCGTAAAATGAATTAATGTATACACAACCTGATCCAAACACCCACAAATATTTTTCTTTTTAAAAAGCATGCATGTAGGAGAAAAGTACGCGATTTCCCCCTCGATATCGTTTTCCAATATAATCTGATAATAATCAATTTTACTTGAACTCTCAATTTGTGGTTAATCAAGCATAACTTAAATTGAATGGATTATAAGAAAATAATACAGCCTTTAGATGACAATATCGTTCGCTCAAAATCCAGAAAATGCTGCACGTAACAAAAAAAAAAAAAAAAAAACTTTCACGCCAGTTAATTTCATCGTATGCAAGAACCGGTTTTCCGTAGCACAAACTAGTGGTGGATAGCTGAAAAATGTTAAAAAATAATCTCAGTTTAATAAATTATTAAGTAAAATTTTAAGATATAATTTATATTATTATTTAATATATTTTTTCAAGTGAAAGTTACTCGAGTTTGAAGTTTGCACATACCTATATTATCTTATGCTTAATTTTTATTAAATAAATAAAAATAGTGAAATTTGAATTCATGATCATTGGGTCATCAAGGTTTTGATATCATGTTAAAAAATCATCTCAACCCAATAGTTTAAGTTATTATGCAAGGTTGTAAGATATAATTTATATTATTTTCTAACATAAAAAGGATTCTAAAATTATTATTACCAATTTTTTTTAATCATGGATGTCCGGATCAGTTTACACGTATCTCAACTAATCCCTCGATAATCTAAAATTAACAACTATATAAATCTTCATTAAATTTAAAATTTACAATACTTAATTTAAAATTTACAATACTTAAACCAGTAACTTTTAAAAAGTAAATCAAAAACAAAACTAATTAAGTTATACCCCTCGTAATTTAGTTTTAGATGAGGTGGAATTACGTTCAGGAAAAATTTGATTTCATTTATGAAAAGCAAGACACAAAATTAAAATTTAATATAACTTTGGACCGTAGCTGACATGGACGTGGTATTGCATGCAGCCCCCGAGTGTGGGAGTATAAGAATAACCTTTTTATTATATAATAATCTAATTAATAAAATAAAATCATGGGACACAAACTTGTTTCATTTAAAAAATTACTGGATATATGACTGTAGAAAATATCTATTTATATTGTTCATTCATTTTATTATTCGATCCATTAATCTCAATTTTTGCAATATTTTTTTTTATTAATGGCGGATTCTAATTTTCCTAAGATTTTCCTAATTCCTAAATTTCTTTATATTTCACAAGGTAGTGATAAGGCTATTCGATTTATCATAATTGAATTACTGGTTTCTTGCAGCTTCTACCATGTTCTTGTTTTTGTTCTAGGGCAATGGCATGATTAAATTATTTTCTGATTAGTTAGGGCAAAATCCTTCATCTAATCAATGAGCATGATTGAGCTAGTGTGCACCTGTAGCGAGAGATGAGTGAGCACGCACGATTTTGTAACAGTTCGTCTAGCCCGTGACTTTTCTTGCCTCATGCTACGGAACAGGTTAAATTTTTGTTTTAATGTATAAAAAAAATCAAGCTATGGAAAATCATTTATTATTTTTATTAAACTTTAACCTTTAAATTTTTTTATCCTATTTTTTATCTGACTTTGGATTGAAATTAAATTATTTGATAATTACTTTTGATACGATGCAATTAACTTGATTAGTTTAAAAGTATTCAGTTAATTGGTAAATTTTTTTAAAAAAATTAATATTTATTTTTAATGAAATCAACATAAAAAAACTTTTGATCTAATCTCTTGCTAGTATAAGTTTAAAGTTAAATTATGTGAGATCTTTTTTAATATGATCTATTTGACTTAATTGTTTTAAAAAAAACTTGATTAATTAATAAAAATAAGATTAAAAAGTAAAATTATGAAATTAACATAAAAAAATCATTGATTTGACTTTTTGCTTCGTATAAGTTTAAAATTAAATTATTTAAAAAATATTTTAATATAATATAATCTATTTCATTAGTTTAAAAACAACTCAAATTATTATTAAAAAAATTAAAAATAAAAGGAAACTGAAAAAAATATGAAGTAAATAAAAAAACAAATTGATTGAATTAAAAAAATGCTCTTCATTGTCGACGTAGGCTCGTTTATTTTTTTTTATTGTAAAATGTTTTTATAGATATTTATTTTATATTTTAATATAAAAAATAAATTTTAAAAAATAAAAAAATCAATATATATTCAAATTACTGAATCTCTATAATGATTCTGACTTCTTTTCGTGGAGAAGTAATGATTTGATAGTTTTGTCATTTAAGATCGAGACAATGAGTGGCCGACAGCACTCCTCGATCAGCGGTGTCATGTGACGCCTGGTATTGATAATCATCTTATATTATTATTTAACGGAGCCCACACGACCTGTTTATATTTCTTTGCCCTTTGACAAGTCGTTTGTCTGCCAGTTCTCCAACCACTCGTCAATTTCCTCTCCGGTGATTGTTTGGTATTTACATTTTTAAAAGTGGCTGTATATGTTTAAAAAATATACTTGTTTTTTAAAATATTAAATTAATGATTTTTTAATTAAAATAAATTTTTATTTTTATGGATAGTCTAAAATAAAAAAACAATAAAAAATATGGATAAAATTTAAAAGAGAAATAAATCAAATGAATAATTTAAAAGGAAAAAAAAAAAATCACCAACACAAACCCAATATATTTTGGCTATATGCGTTGCTCAAAAGATATACATATGAAAGGTAAATATTAATTAAAAAACGTTAATTTGGATATTTAATTAAGAAAACATTGGTTACTATAATCCTAAACATTCATTTATTTTGGAAGGTTTAAATTAAAAAATAAAATAATAAATCATGCCCAGGAGAACATGAGAGGATCTCAATTCTATAATTCGGGTGCGCAACCATACCAACATTACTGCATCATATTTGATAAACAAAAAAATTATGATACTGAAGTAACATTTACTAACATTTATTCAATTTAAAAGAAATAGAGACAAAATAGAAAGAGAAATAAAATAGAGAATTTTAAAAAATATTTTTATTCTTAGAAGAATGTATTTTTATTTTTTTTGGATAAAAATATGATTTTTCATTTATTTTTACATCTGTCTTTTTTAAAAATGGATATTTAAAATTTTTTAATTTCATAAAAATTCCATAGTTCAATCTAGTTAGATGGAGTAGTATCAAGATTAGTGACTTTCGGATGAATTCTTATATTACATTTATTTTTCTTTATCGAGGGTCCATTTGACAAAATTAATTACAATTAAAAATGCAAAAACAAATATCATTAATAGGTGTTTTTAATATAAGTTTACTTGCATCCACATTATGGTAGGTGATTGATGATTTTGTTGTAGTAAAATATTAAGAAGAATATAAAAAAAATAAAACTTGAAGTATATATAAATATTGTTTTTAAAGATATTTTCTCAATATAAAATTATTTTTTAAATTTAATAATTTTTTTTTATAATAAAAGTCATAAAAACAGCTAGACCAAGAGTGAAAAGAAATACCAGCAGGTTTTGTGAGTACAAGAAAATACTATGGTTTTCAGCATTGTTTGATTGTAAGAATCTATGATATATATAGGTTATTAACATGTAATAACTAGGTAAAAAATAAATTAAAAAACTAAAAAGTTGCTATACAGTTCAAAAAATTAATTTTTTTTAAAAAATTGTAATTATTAAAAATAAAGATAAACAAAAGTTTCAGAAAATATACACGTTAACTCTCACGCAGAGAAAAACATTTTTTCCTACTTCTTGTTGATTACTATTTTATTTTAAAATTTAGTTTTGAAAATCTTATTTTTCCAATGAAAATCTTGACCTTAAGAGAATTGCAGCCGCCGTTGAATGGGTGTGTGGGTTCGCTATTGCTTTAAATAGAGAAGGTAACCTCTCTAATTCCATTAGCTGAACAGCAAGAGATCGCACAGAGCTAGAGAGAGAGAGAGAGAGAGAGAGAGAGAGAGAAGTGAAGAGAAGAGGCATGGAGGGAGGAAAAGGGGTGGTGAAGCACATAGTCCTGGCCAAGTTCAAAGAAGGAACCACAGAGGAAGAAATTGAGAAACATATAAAGAACTATGCCGATCTCCTCAACCATATCGAACACATGAAGTCTTTCGAGTGGTATTTAACATAAACCAGCTGTGATCCTTCTATATATTCTATTTCTCTGTAGCTCAACACTTGGTTCAGAACAACATGATTCGTTGTTTTACAACTCTAACTGTACCATCTTGGTGCACTGTTTACGAGTTCATTAATCTTTAGAGTTTCACTAACGATTAAAGTTTTTAGCTTGAGTGATTCCTTGTTATGCTATCTAAACCTTTTTAATCAAGTTTTTATGAATTCAAATAATATAAAATAATAATGTGTTTGTACAAATTTTAAATTGAAAAAACCATTCATATGAAGAACTATATTAACGAATTAACATAAATTTTTTTTCATAGCATTACCCACCAAGCTAAGTTTCTGGATTAAATGCATGTTTTTTTTATTATTATTATAGAGATCATATATAATAATAATAATAAAAACAATAAGAGAGAAGGTTCGTTAATCAGAGATGAGACTGTAAGTTTAGCTGTCCTGATACCGAATTGTACAGAATGATTATGTAGCAGTCCAAGTTCATTGAGATTTTAACATTTACCGTAACACTTGGCATGGTTTTAATTTCTATCTCCCGAAAAAAAAAATACACATTCAATCTGTAACATTTTCATATGACATGATATACAGGGGGACGGACGTGAGCATTGAGAACCTTCATCAAGGTTTCACTCATATCTTTGAGGCTACTTTTGAGACATTAGAGGGCCGATCAGCATATGTAGCTCATCCTGCTCATGTTAAATTTGGCACAGCTTTGTTTCCTACCTTGGAGAAAGTCATTGTGTTCGACTACGTCCCCAAAGCTTAAACAGTAAGATTTCTAAAGGCTTGTCTTCTGCTATATATCCTCCTCTAGCCATGCATGATGCATTCTGTGATAATAATGGGATGGATTGTGTGATGTAATAATCTCTGGAGTTGAATCTCCAGATTAGTATTTGTTTGTATTTTCTGTTTATGTATGTTGAATGGGATTATATTGCCATCTGGGACGAGCTCATGATCATTCATTTATATGATCCGCCACTGTATAAAGAAGGGCCGAGAGTAGAGATAAGAATCCATCGTGGTATTCTAGCTCCTCCACTGTATAAAACCAAATTAAATAAACAATGGAATGTTTGTGACGAACTCATTCATATGATCTGCCCTTCATTTTTCTTGTCTGGTCATTATTATTGCGTTGCTGACTTGACCTTTTTGTGGCCGCGTATACTTCTAAAATCCCTTGATTAGTACAAACCAGTTTCGTGCCCCCACGATGCTGCGTGCCACACCATCTGAGGAAAAAGATGCGAGAGCGGATGCGGGGAGCTATATAAGCAGTGCAGATATTGTTTTTAGGATGATATGGAATCATGTTTTGAAGAAAAGGCTCCAAATTTTCTAACTCAAAAAGGAGGGCAAAATTTTATCACTGTTTCATACAACGCATGAACGGCAAACACAAAACAGCCTCGCATCCGAGTTGCAATTTTTTCCGGCTTATGTGAGATGTTATTTATGAGATGAAAATACTCTAAAACAAAGCTTGGATACTCTGTACCTCAATGAAGAAAGTGTTGTTTCTAAAATACCAGGTGGAATTAATGATAGCATATAAGTCTACCATGCATGGAAAGGGCTTGCATGATGTTTGAATATGAACACTACTTTTTCATAAAAAATGGTCCATAAATGACATGGATGTGCTAATGGATTCATAAAATCTGTACTGTTTTTGAATTCCAAGGGCAATGGATAGATGATAAGTCTAAAAATTGGTTAATAATAGCAACGCGAAAAATGGTTACAAGTGAAAACAAGAGTGACGGATCGTTAAACCTGACGCATTTGCACTATTTATTTTTTTCTCTTTCATGTGAAGCAAGATACTCTACAAGCAGAGCGTGCGGGTTTATTATAGTTTGAACTGGCTTTGAGGAACCTCGTGAATGCACGGTACGTAGTTTTTATATGGAACATGTCATAGTCTGTTTGTTTTTAAGGGATCATAGCGATCAATGAGATGTCAGCAGGAATTCTTAACACGGACAAAGAAACATTAAATAGTTATCATGTTGTCATAATCTTAGTGCAGCATCATTTCAACGGGTGTTCGAACCAAAAAGGAAGAGGACGGTAATTAATTTATGATGCATACCTTCTAAATAATTCCCAGGTTTCTCCATGTTGCCAATTACCAAATTGCGGTAGCTCCTCTCGAATCTAGACATGAAAAATGCCAGTACATATAATAATAGCAGTGGAACTATCGATGATGATTGTCAATAGCCTCATGTGAGCTATCTTTAAAGCTTGATCATCGATCTCGATAGCCTAATACTGGTACTAAACAAGAGGTCACTATGAATATGGTTAGCCTATAATCATACCTTGCCTGCATTGCAGGAACAAATTAATCTTGTAAATGTCACTGTTGTAGCTGCAGATAAAAAAAAAGAAGAAATGTGTTAAATAATTTGAAGCAGCTTTAATTTGTTTATCTATTTAATATCACTAACGGGTTGTTTGGAACAAAGAGATGAAATTTAAATAATCTTTTTTTATTCTACTTTCATTACTTTTATCTTATTTCTTCAAAAGTTTTTTTTTAAAAAAAGGTTACATGGGCATTTTAAAAATTTTATTTTTAATATTAAATTTTTACTCTTTGAAATTATAAATAAAAGAGTTTGCCATCTAATTTAATTTTGTAGTATTTTTAGAAATTAAATTTCATTTGAAATTCAATTCTTAATTTGATGATTTCAAATATAAAATTTTGTTAAAAATTCTGAATTAAATTCAATTCAAAGATTCCAAACATGAAAAATATCTCAACTAAAATGGGCTCCCCTGCGGACCGAAAATGGTTGGTAGGTGATGAGCTCCAACACCTGGAGCACCACCTACCAAAGTTGATAGCATGATACTCGAACCTTTTCCAAGTGTAGCTCCTGAAATAAATGGAACAAAGGGAGAGAACGTATAGCTTCCAGAATTTGAGCACAAAATATTAAAGCTCTTGTATATTTATATATTCCTGAAAAGTATACGATTTACAAATCCATCTTTATAATCTATATCAAGTTTAAACAATGTGCAAGTCTACTCACAGAAACATCAAAGACAACAACCACAGTTAGAACCATCCAAATAATTGTATTGACACCAAAACTATCATAAAGTGGTTTGAATTTTGAAATATATAGTAGAATAGTGAAACCATCGTGAGAGCTAATCCTACTTTATTGGAATGAATAATCTTTCTTGGATCATCGTTAGCTAGTTTCTTCATCTTTCTCGCGAGCTCAACTACCTTAATTAATGGATGCCTCAAATGGAAAAGCCTTAACCCACTGGCATCCTCTAGGGCAGGCTCATATATCACTCACTTGAACTTGAGATTTAGAAGCCATATAATTTGCTTTTCGGTGAAGGCAAGGAAGCAAGCCTTTGAGATAATGATGGCTTGGAGGATGATTCCTACAGGAAGAGAGACCAGAGTCTCATATTTATGTGTAACATATGTCTTGAACTTAACAACAACATAAAGAAATGTTGGCTGCACATGACAAATTGAAAGCTTCTTTGAGAGATTCATCTAGAAAATAATTTTGGCACCTAGCTTATGCTATTTCATTGTTTCTATGCACTTGAATGCACTAATATGGAGAGGATCAGCAATCTGGAATTTAAAGGTCATAGATTCAAATATGTGAGATAAATACAACCATTAATGTGGTTTCAAGTACCGAATCACATTGATGGTTCTTGATAGAAGCTGTAGATTATATCAAATAGAAGCAGAGATAGAAGTAAAAAAACTAATCTAGATAATGCTAGTCACGTTGATGGATCTTGCAATGTAATTATTTTATGGGTTGTAGAATTTAAGCACGCAGGACCATAAAAAATTCTCCAAAAAATGACATGCATGGCCAAATTATGCTGGAAAAACAAAACCTCGTACTTTGAGATACCTCAGAGAGAAAATTCCAGCACCACATGCTGCGTGGCTTAATTTTTCAAATGAAGATTTGTGCATCTGTTGTTCTTCTCTTGAGAGATTCCTAGGCTTGGACAGAAATGGCATATTAGAAGCAAGGCCAATTAAAGGTACCATAGCTCGTGGTGTGACCCTGGAGGAAGATGAACAGCTTAGTTTGAAACTGCATCTAGTCTTTAAATTGAAACTTTGATAGCTTATCATGTGATTTAACGTTCCTGTTAGACATGAGAAATCATTCCTGGTGATGAATACATGCTGTAAAAACGGATGTAATCATACTGAACAGAGTAATCACATTTGACAAACTTTGGCCATGTAAATCATATTGAACAGAATAAATGCATTTTGAGTGAAAAAAATTGGTCTATTTTTATTTTTCTTTTTTAGACAAATTAAGAGAAGCAATTTCTATTGTGAAATCCAACTTATATATCTGGAAACGGTGACATTTGAATTAAGAGAGAGAAGCCCTAATTGAAGGAGAGCATATTTGTAAAGAATCACGAAGGGTGGCTATAGATTATACATAAATCATCACCAAACACAATTCATGCATAATCTCAATAACCCATTATCAAAATGAGACTAATCGATAGTACCTTAATAGGAAAACACACAAAGACTTGTCCATTGGTAGCTAAAAAACCCAATCTAGCAACAGATTTTGCAGGTCTAGAGATCTCAATAGAAGATCCAGTAAAAGTTGCTGCAGCTGCTTCCATTTACATCTCTCTGCAAAATCCAAAAACCCAGCAGAAGATCCAATATAA
>Ga0325405_1003094_pt1 | contig 17149 bp, 24 predicted proteins | sample PopdelMetagenome_21_FD_205663 | JGI IMG/M metagenome (GOLD analysis project Ga0325405, IMG submission 205663) | Populus deltoides microbial communities from Bellville, Georgia, United States - Xylem-Control-R2 | ecosystem: Host-associated > Plants > Phyllosphere > Stem > Wood/Secondary xylem...
ATTCATCTCGGGGGAAATATGGACGGCATATATTGAGCACGTGACCTCAGAGCGGTTCTCACGGCGCTCACATTCTGGCGCCGACAACCGGAACCGGCAAATTCATGGTTCGGTGACCACGCACACTAGCGGATCCGTCCCATTCAGCGCACATGCAAAGCGGATGGTAAGAGTAATTTTATTGAAATATATCGTTAATGAATTTGTCGTTCCTTATAATATATTTAACTTTCAACCTATTTTTTATATTGCAGGCTGCGTCTCTTGGACGTGAACCGAGTCCAATGGAGCTGTTTCTAGAGGCGCATGTGCGGAGTCAAGACCACCAAAAGAGGGTGCAGCAGTTCGTGGACAACCGTGCTCAGCACTTCGTGGTATGTTCGTTCATTCATTTTATTTTGTAAGTTATTATTTTTTGAATTGCATCTTGAATTGCATTTGATGATTTTTTTACCGATGGAATTTTCAGGAGACCTATAATAGCCGGTTGAGGGAGAGATATGGGGACAATCCGTCGACCCATCCAAATTTTGATCCAGATTTATGGATGGAGGTGGGATCGTCTGGTGGACCTGATAAAAACAGGGTCTACGGGCTCTCCAACACTATGGCTGACAACTTGCGTTCGACTCGTAGTGTCTCAACTGTTGGAAGCTCTCCATCAGTATCGAACACCCAGTCTGAGGAGTTCATTGCGTTGAAACAACAATATCAACAACTCTCGACGAATTATGATGAGCTCCGTCAAATAGTCATGGAGATGAGATCAAAGATGGGTGATGATACTTGTGCAGCTTCTTTTTGGCCGTATGGTCCCGGGAACAACTAGCCTCCTCCTCCTCCGCCTCCTCCTCCAGCTCCGCCACTATTCTAGTTTAATTTTGTTTTTTAAACACATTAAATTTGTAATGAATATTACTACTTTTACATTTTTAATGTTTAATGCATTTTTATTTGTTTATTAAGGTTTTTTTACAATTAATAAATTATTTTTTTATATATTTTAAATATGTACCGACGGATATACCGACGGATAATATCCGTCGGCATTTAACAGAGAGTTGCAAAAAAATTACGTGATTTTCCCACATTCACCGACGGATATTATCCGTCGGTGATTATATACCGACGGCATTACCGACGGATAACATCCGTCGGTATTACACAGAGAGTTGCAACAAAAATTACAAGCCATGCCATCCTTACCGACGGGTTGTCCGTCGGTAATTACCCTTGAAATTACCGACGGAGTTATTCCGTCGGTAATGTTCCCGCAGGAAACTTTTTTTTGGCGCGCGCGTATCCGTCTGTATTTCCGTCGGTGGGTGGTTTTTTTTATTTGCGACAGAATTAGCAACGGAAATGGGATTTACCGACGACTGTTATACCGACGGACGTGATCCGTCGGTATTATTTTTACCGACGGATTTCATTGTTGTCACCGACAGAATTAGTCTGTCGATAAAACTGGATAATGTTGTAGTGTGAGGAGGACCTGATGGAGCAACTAGAAAAGCTCCAAATAGAACTGGGAAAGTGTAAGAGAGATAAAATGTCGTTAGAAATGATGATGATGGAAGGAGACAAAAGCAGAGTATTTCTAAACGAGTAGCTCGAATCTAGAGATGCAAAAATAATGATGTTAGAACTATAACTAAGCAAAGGAAAGGCTGCAAGGGAAGAGTCTGAGAAAGAGAGGGGAAGACTGAGTTTGAACTGGATGCAGAACAACTCTGAATTGGAAGCATTAAAGTCTGACTTCAATGACTGTTAAGAAAATGCTAAATACAATCAGGATAAATTCATGTACGTTCAAACAGAGTTGTTGGATTGAATCGAGAAGTATGAGGAGCTGAGCAAGAAATGTGTGATGATGGAAAGTCGGCTAGCCGAATTGCGAGAGTTCAAAAGAAAAGGGATGGAAGATGAGGTTGTTAGGGCAGATTTGGTAACTAAGAAAAATGAAATCAGGATGCTGAGGGCAAAGCTTGACAAAGAGCGAGAAAAGGTAAATCATTTGACCGAAAAGTTAGATCTTGTCTTTGTCATTGAGCCCACTTTTGTTTTAAATAATGAGATCATGCATTTTCTAAATTTGTCTTTTTATTTGCGCATTTACACCAAACACTTTTCATTTTTAGGAAACCTGAAACCGGATCTTCCACAACATCACATACACTTAGCATCAAGAATGAATGGCCAAACTTTAACGAACATGTGATCACTATGGAAGAAGAAGTATGGGATGAGAGCAATATCAGGGAATTCGCAAAGCTAGTGGAGCAATATGAACAAACCTGGGAACCCGCTGCAGAAGAGCTAGAAACCATAAACGTGGGTAACGATCAGATTGAAAGAGAGTTGAAAATAGGGACCTTAATCACTTCCAAAAAAAAGAGCGGAGGTAATTGCCCTACTACAAGAATATATAAATGTTTTTGTTTGGTCTTACAAGGATATGCCTGGTTTGGATAGAAATATATAAGATACCGTTGGAAGAAGGTTGTAAACCAGTCAAGCAGAAGTTGAGGAGAGCCCACCCGGATATTTGGATCAAAGTCAAGGCAGAACTCAAGAAACAGTGGAATGCAGGCTTCCTAGAAGTAGTTAAATATCCACAATGGGCATCCAACATTGTTGTTGTGCCAAAGAAAGAAGGAAAGATTAGAGATTGAGTGGACTTTCAGAATTTGAACAAAGCTAGCCCTAAAGATGTTCCTCTGCCACATATAGATGTTTTGGTCGACAATGTTGCATGTAGTTCCATATACTCCTTTATGGATGGTTTCTCGGGATATAAACAGATAAAAATGGCTTAAAGACAAGGCAAAAACAACTTTTATTACATCTTGAAGGAACATATTGCTACAAGGTTATGCCATTTGGTATGAAGAATGTAGGAGCTACTTATCAAAGAGCCATGATGACTCTGTTCCATGATATGATGCACAAGGAAATTAAGGTGTATGTAGATGATATGATTGCCAAGTCCAAGAGGGGAGAAGATCATGTAAAGGTTTTGAGGAAGTTATTTGAGAGGCTGAGGAAGTATGAACTACAGCTCAACCCTGTAAAATGTTCATTTGGAGTTAAGTCTGGAAAGCTGTTAGGATTTGTGGTCAGTGACAAAGGTATAGGGGTAGATCCTGATAAAGCAAAAGCCATCCAAACCATGTCGTCCCCGAAGATAGAGAAGGAGATGAGGGGATTCTTGGGAAGATTGAACTATATTGCCCGATTTATAGCTTAACTAACCATAACTTGTGAACCTATCTTCTAGCTACTGAGGAAAAAGAATCCTGGGACTTAGAATAAGGAGTGTGAGGAGGCATTCAATAAAATCTAGCATTATTTACAAAGTCCACCTTAGCTTGTTCCTCCTGTATCAGGAAAACCTTTAATACTGTATCTGACAATGACTGAAACAGTTATGAGATGTGTACTAGGTCAGCATGATGAAACTGGGAGGAAAGAAAGGGCTATTTATTACCCGAGTAAGAAGTTCACTGATTGTGAGTCTAGATAAACGGTGATAGAAAAACTATGTTGTGCATTAGCATGGGCGACAAAAAGATTATGACATTATATATTGTATCACACCTTTTGGTTGATTTTAAAAGTGGATCCATTAAGATACATTTGTAACAAGCCTTATCTCTTAAGCCGAATTGCAAGATGACAGGTTTCGTTGTCAAAATATGACATAGTGTATATGACAAGAAAAGTCGTGAAGGGAAGAGCGATTGCTGACCATTTGGCTGATAACGCTGTTGAAGATTATGAGCCATTGGATTTTGATTTCCCTGATGAAAATGTACTATCAATGAAGAAAGAAGAAGAGAAGACGGATTGGTGGACCATGTTTTTTGACGGAGCAGTGAATGTATATGGTAATGGGCTGGCGCAGTGATAATCTCTCTTGACCAAAAGCAGTATCCGGTTTTAGTTAAATTGCATTTTGAATGCACCAACAATACAATAGAATATGAGGCTTGTATCCTCGGTTTAGAAGCTGCATTAGAGTTGAAGGTTAGAAAGATAGATGTATATGGTGACTCAATGTTGATTATCTATCAGGTGAAAGGAGAATGAAAAACCAAGGAAGAAAAGCTGAGGCTATACCATGAATATTTATCCACATTGTCAAAAGAATTCGAAGAGATAAAATTCACCCATCTAGGAAGAGAAAGGAACCATTTTGCGAACGATTTGGCCACGTTGGCTGCTATGGCTACAATTGATATCAAGCATAAGGTACAACCTGTACACATTGACATCAGAAATTACCCAGCTCACTACTACTGAGTTGAAGGAGAGATAGATGGAAATCTTTGATACTACGATATCAAGAATTTTGTGCAAAATCAGGAATATTCGGTCGGAGCCTCTAAGATGGATAAGAAAACCTTGAGAAGATTGGCCATGAATTTATATTTAAATGGAGAGATTTTGTATAAAAAGTCATTTGACGGAACCTTGCTTAGGTGTTTGAATGAGACAGATGCTAGAAATGCTTTACGAGATGTCCATGAAGGGATTTGCTCAACTCATGCTAACAGTTATATGATAGCAAGGAAAATACAAAAGGGCTGGTTATTTCTGGATGATGTTAGAGAAAGAATGCATTGACTATGTTAAGAAATGTCACAAGTGTCAAGTGCATAATGATAAGGTCAATGCACCCCGACTCTTTTGTTTAATCTAGCATCTCCCTGGCCATTTGCAATGTGGGGGAATTAATGTGATTGGACCTGTTAACCCAAAAGCCAGCAATGAGCATAGATTCATCCTCATACCTATTGATTATTTCACAAAATGGGTAGAAGCCAGTTCATACGCCCATGTAACATAGAAGGTAATGAAGAGGTTTATAGAAAAAGACTTGATTTGTCGGTATAGTCCTCTAGAAAAGATAGTGACCGATAATGCATAGAATTTTAACAGCAAAATGATGGTGGAGCTCTGTACCAAATAGAAGATTAAACATTCAAATTCCTCACCATACAGACCGAAGATGAATGGTGCTGTGGAAGCCGCCAACAAGAACATGAAGAAAATTATTCAAAAATTATAGTCACTTACAAAGATTGGTATGAGATGTTGTCGTTTGCTCTCCATGCATATCACACTACAGTAAGAACCTCGATAGGAACTACTTCATATTCTCTTGTGTATGGGATGGAGGCGGTGATGCCTTTGGAAGTAGAGATCCCCTCGTTAAGGGTGTTGATGGATTCCGAATTAGAGGAGGCCAAATGGGCCAAAGTGAGATATGAACAGCCAAACCTGATCAGTGAAAAGAGGATAGCTGCAATATGTCACAATAAACTCTACCAAGAAAGAATGGCCAAGACATATTATAAAAAGGTTAGACCTTATTTGTTCCAAGAAGGAGATCTAGTGCTGAAGAAGATGTTGTCTTTACCTAGAGAAGATCAAAGCAAATAGGCACCGAATTACGAGGGTCCGTATGTAAAAGGGGATCGACAGAAGGGATCTCAGGTTAGCCCAACCACATAGACTTTGGTTCTAGTTAAAGGGGATCGGCAAATGGGATCTCAGGTTAGTCCAACCATACACATGATTACGGTCTGGTTGTAGCCCAACCACACATATGATTTTGGTTCTGATTAAAAGGGATCAGCATAAGAGATCTTAGGTTAGCCCAACCACAAACAGACCTTGGTTCTAGTTAAAAGGGATCGACAGAAGGGATCTCAGGTTAGCCCAAGCACACACATGATTTTGGTTCTGGTTAAAGCGGATGAGTAGAAGGGATCTCAGGTTACCCAACCACACATATTGATTTTGGTTCTGGTTAAAGGGGATCGACAGAAAGGATTTTAGGTAGCCCAACCACAAACAGATTTTGGTTATGGTAAAAGGGGATCGGTAGAAGGGATCTCAGGTTAGCCCAACCATAAACAGACTTTGGTTCTGGTTAAACACTACCAGAAATTCGCTTAATACCAACGGCATTCCCGACAGACTAATTCTGTCGGTAATTTGAGGTCATAATTATTGACGGATTATTTTTCATCCGTACTTCGGTTGATATATACCAATGGAATTACAGACATAATATTCAGAATTAAAAAAAAAGGCGGTTCGCTGACGTGGAAGTTTTTGCGGGCGATTTTACCGACGGAATCACCGAAGGATTCAAACGGGGAGCTCTGTACAGTGACGTGATCGATTCACCGTCAGAATTGCCGATGGAATCTCCGACAGAAGTATGCTATCGGTGATTCCATCGGTAAAAGTTAATATATGACCACGCTGCCAACCCTCTCCTCCCCTATTTCTCCTTCTTCCCCATCCCAACTCTCCCCTTCAAAACTACAAACAACCACCCCCCTAAAAAAAGTCTCCCTCTTCTTAGCACAAGTCATATTTCTTTAAGTTTTGTGGTCACAACATCCGTGTTCTGATTTACTAACGGATTTTATCATTTTTTGAAAGTAATTCTATCTTTTTAATTTTAACATTTAAATGTCAATTTTTTTTTAGTATATGTATTTTGTTAGTATATGTACATGTTTTATTGTTATTTCTCATACAGTAGTAAATGAATGTATAATTTTGTACTTGTTATGGTTTGTTTTAGATTTTTTAAAATTGTATTTGTTTGTAAATTGTTGAAACTTTATTGAATTACCGAATTACATGTGTTGTGGTGAAATAATTAATAGCTTATTTAACGGGTACTTAAATTTGTATGGATGTAGATAATTGATAATGAATATTTAATATTTGTGAGAAGTTGTAATTAGTTTGTTGGATAATCTCGAGGTAAACCAATTTTTTTATAAATTTATTTACCTGACATAGATAATTTATACATATTGTCATCATAATTTCATAGAGGTTCGATGAAAGTCATGGATGTATCGAGATTCACCCCAAGAATTGTGGATGATGAATTATTGTAACGAGGTTCAGAGTTTTATTAATTTCGCAACATCTAGAAATTTTACTAGAGGCGGTATTAGGTGTCTATACAAGAAGTGTCAAAATAAAAAGTACCGGCATCCAGATGTTGTAATGATGCATCTTCTACACAAAGGATTTATGGAGAATTACTGATGTTGGTATGCACACGGAGAAGTATTTGTTTGTAATAAGAGCATGGGAGAAAAGGTGGTTGGGTCAACTTCTAGTGCTAGCAACGTGCATGAAGTTGCAAATGACAACACTAATCCTTACTGGAATATGGTTATGGATGCAATGAGAATGAATCAAGGTAATGTCAGTCAATGTCCAATCATAGAAGAAGAACCTAATGCAGATGCAACTAGGTTTTTTGATTTATTGAAAGATTCTGACGAACCATTATGGAATGACTACATGAACCACAGTAAATTATCGGTCGTAGTACAGGTGTTCACCATCAAGTCAGATCACGGGTTGAGTGAGGTCGGGTATGACAAAATTATTGAATGGGTGAAAAGCATTTTACCTGAAGGGAACAGGCTGAAAGAGAACTTCTATGCTGCGAAGTCCATGATGAAACCCCTCGATTTGGGATACTAGAAAATTAACATGAGCCCTAACTTCTGCATGTTATACTACCTTGAAAATATTGAGCTGACCGAGTGCATGACATGTGATGGCTATAAAAAACCCAGAACTAGCAAGGGAAAGACTCTCGTGGCATATAAAAAACTTACTTCCCAATCACACCTAAACTGTAAAGATTATTCATGTCACCAAGGACTGCTGAGCACATGACATGGCACCAATCACATGATACGGTTGATAGAGTGATGGTGCATCCTTATGACGGCGAAGCGTGGATACACTTTAACAGTGTGCATCTTCACTTTTCAGCTGAATCAAGGAACGTGCATCTTGGGTTGTGTACAGACAAATTCAACCCATTCGAGTCATTTGCTGATCCTTATTCTTGTTGGTCGGTCATACTGATAATTTATAACTTTCCACTGGGAATGTGTATGAGGCCATAGTTCATGTTTTTATCTACTATCATACCCAGTCCGAGCAGCCCAGGCCGAAATATAGATGTTTGTCTTCGACCGTTGATTGATGAATTGACGTAGTTAAGGTCCTCCGGAGCTTTGATTTATGATATATCGAGGAAATAAAATTTTGTTATGAGGGCGGCTTTGATGTGGATCATCAATAATTTTCCAGCTTATGGAATGCTTTCTGGTTGGAGCACGCATGGAAAACTAGCATGTCCATACTGCATGGAAAACAACAAGGCATTCACGTCAACAAATAGAGGTAAAGCTTTTTTTTTTACTGTCATCGTCGTTTCTTGCAACTAAATCACAGGTACATAAAGGATTTCTTTATTGGCAGAGTTGAAAAGGATGTTGCACCCCCGCGTCTTTCTGGTGAAGAATTGCATGATGTTGTATCATAATATGGTCACATTGTGTTTGGTCTTCAATCAGGTACGCAAAAGTTTCCTGCTTTTGGTTTGACCCACAATTGGGTAAAGCAAAGTATCTTTTGGGAGCTTCCTTATTGGAAGACCAATCTCCTCCGCCATAACGTTGACGTTATTCACATAGAAAAGAATGTGTTTGAGAATATTTTCATTACAGTCATGGATGTGAAGAGGAAGACAAATGACAACATCAATGCTAGATTGGATATAGCTTTATTTTGTAATCTTAAAACATGGAGTTGGTTTATGATGGGTCACGGGTCGCAAAATCAAGAGCAAGCTTCGTGTTAGAGAAAAAAGCACAACTACTAGTCTACAAATAGCTTAAGAGTCTGCATTTCCCCGATGGACATGCCTCGAACATATCAAGGTTGGTTAATATGGAGGAATGCAGATTGTATGGAATAAAGAGTCATGACTGCCATATGTTTATGCAAACACTTATCCCATTAGTTTATTATGATTTGTTGCCAAAAGGGATATGTGATACACTCACGGAGATTAGTCATTTCTTTAGAGATATATGCTCTACCAAGTTGAATATTGATCACATTGAAAGGCTTGAAACAAATATCATCGAGACACTATGCAAACTTGAGATGATATTCCCTCCATCATTTGTTGACTCAATAGAGCATCTCCCCATATATCTACTGTTCGAGGCAAAGTTGGAGGACCGGTCCAGTCTATATGGATGTACCTATTCAAACAGTTAGATATTACAGTTGCATTGTAATTCACATATAAAAGTTTTTTCTTTGTTTTTCTTAATTGAAAATATTTGATTAATTCAATGCAGGTACTTGTTCCATCTCAAGAAAAGGTTAAGAACAAGGTGCATGTTGAGGCTTCAATATGTGAAGCCTATATTGTTAAGGAGATCTCAACATTTATCTTGTACTATTTTGAACCTCATCTGAGAACGAGAATCAATCGCGTTCTATGGCATGATGATGGCAGTGAAGTGCCTTCCAGTGGGAACTTGTTAATATTTTCCAATCTTGGACGACTCAAACCTAAAAATGTTGTAACGGGAATATATTTGTCAAAAATAGAGTTCAGACAAGCACACAATTATGTGTTATTTAACTGTGATGACCTGAGACCTTTTATTTAGTAAGTATATATATGTATTACTAATTAAAATTTGTTAATAATATACTATTTATATATTGTAATATCATAAACTAATTATCACTTGCAGGCAACATCGACAATATTTATTGTCCAATAACTCACAGCTGACCGAAACCCAAATCTTTCAATTACAAGATGAATAATTTGCCATGTGCTTCAGAACACATGTAAGTACTATCATAAACTCATTATCACTTGCAAAATTACTGTATGCATGTCATTATGAAATTCTCGTTGACTGTTTATTGTTATACATTACATACAAGGTTTATCAAATGAGAAGGAATGCTGCTAAGTCATTGTCTTCACTAAGCTTGGGCCCTGAAAGAAAAGTTAAGTGCTACAACGAGTATTTTGTCAATGGATATGTGTTCCATACTGAAGAATATAGGCATGAAAGAAAGACATACAATAGTGGTGTTTGTGTTAAGGGATCGACTAGTAGTGAGTTAGAAGTTGACTATTATGGTAGATTAGAAGAGGTCGTCAAACTGCAATATCATAGTGAGCAAAATAGAGTGTTTTTATTCAAATGTTATTGGTATGACACGACTGACAGAGGAATCAGAGTTGATTCTCACTATGATCTGGTCGAAATCAACTCAAAAGCTAGACTCCGCAACATAAATGATGTCTTTGTTTTCATAAAGCAATGTTAACAAGTTTATTACACATACACCCCTTTCTTTAGAAATGATTGATCAAGAGTTGATTGGTTATCTGTTTTAAAAACAAAACCCAGGGGTCGTGTCGAGGTTGTTCATGATGAGAACAAAGACATAAGTGTGCGAGATGAAGTCTTTCAAGTTAGTAAGTTAGTTGAACCATATCGAGTTGCTCCTTCGATTGACTTGGAACACAATTCAAATTTTTGTATTTTCGATGATAGTCTTGTTGATGTTGACGTAGAGGATTTGAATGTTGTTTTGAGCTCTAGTGAACAAGCAAATGTCGATGAAGATGATACTGATATTCATATTGAAGATTGCGATGAAGGTGATGGCTGTTCAATTGATGACGAAGAAGAAGAAAATTCTAACTACCTATCAGAATATGCTTGCATTTAAGATGAATATTTACCATAAATTAAAAGTATCTTATATTATTAGACATGATATTATAGAACATGCTCTAGTTAAGGATTTATTGATACTTTAAGTGCAAAATGATGATATAAAACCTTGATAAAAATGCACTTTTAAGTATTAATCAGTACCCGAGTCAAAGCTTGAGGCTTTATCAAGAAAGATTGTTTTCTTTTCTTTTTTTTAGCACTAATTTTATCAGCATGCATAATAACAAGTAGCTTAATCCATGAAGCCACGACTCTTATGGAAAAGCTCTTTAAGTTTTGAGAGCGTCATTTATCGGTTCAAATTACTTACTTGATCAAAAAGGGCTTTTAAAAGCACATAATGCAGGCTATGGTTCATGACTTATAAAAAAAAATAATGTTTGTAGGCTCAAAAGGTGTTTTAAGGGATTTTAAGACTAAGAATCACTAGTGCTTGTTTCTTGACCTTTTGTCACTTGAATGTCTTTCTAATGTGGTCTATCGTGCCCCCTAGTGTTAGGCTTGGGCTCTTTCTCTTTGTTTTTGTTTTTTTCATTTGGTTTTGAGCATCATCATATTGGTTTTTTTTTTTTGCTCAAAAGTTTTAGATCCTTTGGATTTTTCTTCATGCCCCCAGCTTTGTTTGGGCACCTTTAATGATTGAGAATTTTTTTATGCCCCCTTGTGTTGCCTGGGCACTTTCAATCATTGAAGTTTTTTTTTGTCTCTTGCATTTGCCCCCAGTGTGGGGTGTGATCCTAGCCAAGGCTATTTCCAAAAAATATTACTAGGCTTAAAAGGTTACAAAGGATATATTTTAGCCTCATGAAATGATTAAAAAAAAATGACCTTTCCTCATTTGAAACTCATGTATTTTGGATCGGTAAGCCTTGCTTTCATGCGAGTATGCAACGTGATTTCTTATTATTCATTCAAATAAAACTCAACTTTGGAGTCACCTCATGGTGTTTTGTTTGTTTTTTTTCTTTTTTTTCGGGGTTTCTAGGTGTATGGTTACCTTTCTAAGGAATCACCTGAATTTCCAGAACTCGTTTGTTTTAGACAAACACCAACATGATTTCTGTTTTTGTACTAAACTTTGAATTCCTAAAAATCCTTGTGAACATGTGAGATCATGCATAGTTTTTGAAGAAAAAGGAAACACACCAAAAGCTTTTGGCGCAATGGTTTCATGTTTAAAGGTCATGCTCATTATATTATTAACCATAAAAGCTCATTTGACAATGAAAGTCTTGTGGAATTTTGAGCCAAATTACCACCAAAAACTGGAACAGGTTGAAACAAAAAATCAAGTTTTGTAGGCATGATCGAATAGAGGTAGTTATTTTTTGGAAGAACAAGAACATGCTCCATTCTGCAACGGTGGTGCAATTCCCCTTCGGTCAGCCTTCCCACAAAAGCTTTTGCAGAAATGCTGGATTGTGTTGGGCTCTTGACCATGTTTGCCCCCAATTTCTTCGAGTTGAGTTATTGTTGGGGTTTGAAAAAAGATGATAGGTCGGTTGGAAGGAACTTCCCTAGAGTTATTTCGAAGTATTTGCTCAAGTAAACTAGAGGTGAGTCAAGCTTTTCTTCAGAGACTCCAACTCTTCTTGAAAATGGACGTTACGGCGAGCATGCTCTTCATCTTCCATGTTTTTCGCTCAAAGTCAGGTGTTGTAGACTCGTAGGGGGCCTACTTTTCATCCCGGTGCATGCATGACAAATATATGAACATGTAATCTATATGATGAACTCGCCCTTCAAGGGGTGACATATGATCATAACTCTTGCATGATGAAACAAGAATCTTGATTCTTGCCCAAACTCTACAATGAAAATTTTATGAGTGATGGTCATTGTGTCACCCACAAGTCTTAAGTTCAAGATGCTTTAAGAAGGGTTTGCCTTAATGTAAATGAAGATAGCACATATAACCTAAGGATATGTTCTATTCATTATGTGAACATGGGTAGGTTCTCTACCTGGTCTCAAGAGGGTCTCATATTTGCCCAGTGACGATCTTCATGAAGACAGTATAGGGGTGTTGCAAGAAATGGTTAAGGCACGTATATCCACCATTACCAAGCAGGCACTCAGATATAAGTTGGGTGTGTCATGCATTTGAACCCTGACCAATAGTCATAGGGTAGATCGTTAATTCCCCACTTAACCTAGAAGCTTGTGTGTGCTTTTCAAAAATAAAAACATGTGCTGCATGAGACAATTCTACAAAATGCATGGAAAAAACATTAACAAAAAAAGATAAAATGCAAAAACTTAAACACATCAAATAAACAAAGCTTAAATGTACTGGTCTTGTCAGAGATTCACGAGTAAAAACTAGTTGTTGTTAGAGAAGGTATTAGCACCCCTAACGCACCCTGCCTGAAGGAAGCTGCTTCGAGGCTTTGATATGTTAAAGAAGTTTTAAAAATTTTGTGTTTTCATCAGATATTATAAATACGACTTACGTATAAGTTTATAATCCTTTACCGTGAGCAAATAAAATATTAAATTCTTTTTTGTCTTTGCAGTTTTATCATAAAAAAAATCCATAAAAAAAAAACAAAACACATATTCACTTCTACTATGTTTTACACATACACCCATAATTACATGTTACAAAATAACAAAAATTCAAAATAAATCAAACAACAGTAACATAATATACATATCAACATCTGAAAATTACAAAAAAGCCTCGGGAACAGTGTTGGAAGGCTTCTGGGTCACGGAAACAGTGGCGGCGCGTGAACCCACGCGCCACCGTAAAAATCCAGGCAACAGGGGAGATCCGAAGCGGCTTCTTCCCTTCTTCTTCACCGGTGGTGACTTGCACAAAAAGCAAAGTCGCAACAACCAATTGATTTTAATTTTTCTTTTTTTATATAGATCTGTTCTCGGATCATGTTGCTTTGTTCTGTTCTGGTCTTGTTGTTCTTTCCTTCTTCTTCAAGCGGTAAATTTAGCGGCTGAGGAAGGAGTGCTGGATGCTAGAGCTTCGGGTGCAGCCGTGCGTGGGGGAGGAGCTGCTGCGGGAGGCAGAAGACGGGCATATCCTTGGTGTGCAGAGGGGCAGTCTTGGTCAGGTGTCTGTGCTGTCGGCCAGGTGGGGGAGGTCGATGGGTCGGCTGAGAGATGAGAGGGACGACGTTAAGAGGAAGGGAAGATGGGAACGACTGTGGTTTGTTGGGCAGAGGTTTGTGAGAGAAAGAAAGAGGGTGAGCGGCGCAGGCTTTTGTGGGCGAATGGTGAGGGAAAAGACAGGGATCGGGGGGTTGTTGGACCTTCAGTGAGGACGGCTAGTTCGGGTGGCTAGTTCAGGTGGAGGTGTCTGTATTGTTGGCTGGTTTTCTTTTGGCAGAGGGTAAGGGAGAGTGGGAGGAGATGGCGGAACCGGCCGAGAGACGGGAGAAAAAATGAAATGGCAGGGGGTCTTTGGCTCTCTGGTTCTGGGAGAGCAAAAAAAACCAATGACCCCCCGGGGGGACGACGGTTTCGTTTCCAAACAAAAGGAGAGCGGGGTGCTGCGGCTCCTTTGGCTTCAAGAGGGTGAGCAGCGGCTACAAACTAGTGGGAGCTCGAAAGGGTGAGGTTGTTTAGGGTTTTTTTGTGTTGCTCTATAATTTTGGTCTTTTTCAAAATTGTCCCCTTGTATTAAAAATTTTCACTTCTCTTTATAGATAACAAAATTTGTTATTTTTAATTGCTTTGTACCCAAGCAACCCAGAAAACAAATTAGTCCCTCAACGTTTTCTTTTCATATTTAATCCCTTGTAAATTTTAATTTTTTGTATTTTTGAATTTTTTTGCAAACAAGCAATATCAACGTCGACTCAACAAGGAAAATCAGTGATTGTAAAATTAACGCGTTAAAAGTTGAATGCGTTCAAAATACATTTGAAAATTTACATTCTTCTGAGATGGCGTTGAAAATGCTAGAAACGATGCAAATATATCAAAAATACATTTTTTAGGGTTTTCGTTGTTTTTTATTTGCTATTTTTGGTTTTTTTCTGAAAAATTATAAAAAACATAGGTCAAAAATTGAGTAGCAACAACATCAATATCACTTCTCAAAGCTCTCTTCAACTCCTTTTCTATTATTATCTATTTCTTTATTTGTAATTTAATTATACCGTTAACATCCCTGTGATTTAACTCCGATCTTGCCGAGTTATTTATTACTTCAACACTCTTACACTTGGGAGAAGACATCAACTCTTTGATCGTGTCACCTACATACAAAATACCAAAAAAACCTATCTTTTTTTGAAAGGGTCAAAAACCCAGTTCTGTCATTCTTGCGGGTCTAGTGACCATTTTCAAACTAAATCCATATGAGTTCACGGTAAATGGATTCATGATGAGTATCAACCCTGGTATTCACCAATGCCAAAGTAAAAAATATCAACTTTGATATTTATTGATGCTAGAGTAAAAAAATATCAACCCCAATCTTCATTAACGTCAAAATCAGAAATAACATACCTTTTTTTCATGTAATATTTATAAATGCCAGAGTTGGAAGTATTTGTAGTTGAATATTTACTAGCGTTAGAGTCAGGAATATTGTAGGCAGACTATCAAAAGCATAACACTACAAATCCTTAGCAACTTAAGATAGAACCAGCAATGTAGCCTACTTCAAGTAGGACACTTAAAGGGTGATAATATCTTTCCTCTTGCATAACCAATCTTGTACCATAGAATCTCTGTTGACCAGTTAAGGTTTTTAGTGACCATAATACCAAGTGGCAACTCCTTAAACAAGACATTTCCCCTCTAAGAATAAGATGACAAATATTTATTCTTTCACAATAGAAATTTTTAAGGTCGTCGCGATGTCGGATGTGAAAAAAGTTTTGAAGAACCAAGATCTCTTTTTAGAGTTATGGTTATTATAAAAATCATCAATAAAATATTTTTGTTAACAATAAAATTTGTTTCAAGAACATTTAGCTCATTTTGGATGTTTTCGGTTACGAATGAGAATGGTGGGGAAGTTGGTTGAGAAAGTTGGTCAATATTTTTATATAGTGGTTTTGGTACATATGTGGTATAATCAACATTTTAGAAACTGGTGCTAGGAATATCAGAGGTTGATTTCGTAGATGAGTTTATGTGGTAGAATATATTTATAATTGGGGGAATTTCAAAAATTCTTCTAAGATTTATTGTATTGGATGTAGAAGATTTATCTAAGAATCTAGAACTGGTTGAATTTTTGTGGAAGGACAGTTTAACTTTAACATCACTATACTGAGTTAATTGTTTGAGTTGGATATTTGGTTGTGGTGGTTGTAAAGGTTTAGATTGGGTGGTACCTTCAAGGATCTTGTCTTTTGGTAGAGTAACATCTTTCTATTGGATAGATTTGGGTACTACTGTATTTGATCTTGAAAGATCTATTTGGAGAAGTAAGGTTTTACCTTTCTAGGATTGGAATTTATGTTTACTAGCAAAAGCAGAAAACATGGCTTTGCAATGGATCTTAAAGATTAAGGTTACATGAATTGATCCTTCAAACATATTGTAATTATGAGTTTTTATTTGTAAGATTATACTTTGAAGGATGTTTTTGTCTTTGAGAGATATAGTTAGGTTTGGATAATAATAATTAAAAAAATAAGGCCACCACATAAGTTGGATTCAATGGAACTGGGTAATGAATCTTGAAAATTTTGGAATCTGGTATTTCTAAGAACAACTAGAATGTAAGTATTTAGGCCTTCTTTGGTAAGTGGTTTTATGTCAACTTGTACAAGGCCAATATGGATATATTTGTAGTATTTGTTTGTGTTTTTGTAGGGATTTTTGGGAAAGAAGTTGGATAGTTTTAAAAGGCTTTGTAAGCTGAATATCCAATTCTTTAGTTTTTATTATAAAATTGGTATTGAAAAGATTGAAAAAAGAAGTTTGATATATCTAGTTCTTTTGAACCTTTGAAATTTTCCAAGTATCAATATTTTTTGTAAAATCTTCAATTGTAATTTCTTCACTATTTATAATTCTTTTGCTTTTTTTTTTTTTTAAGAATCAGATATAAGTATTTAGGCATTCTTTGATAAGAGGTTTTATGTCAACTTGTACAAGGCTAATATGGATATATTTGTAGTATTTGTTTGTGTTTTTGTAGGGATTTTTGAGAAAGAAGTTGGATAGTTTTAAAAGACTTTATAAGCTGAATATCCTATTCTTTAGTTCTTATTATAAAATTGGTATTGAAAAGATTGAAAGAAGAAGTTTGATATATCTGGTTCTTTTGAACATTTGAAAATTTTCAATTATCAATATTTTTTGTAAAATCTTTAATTGTAATTTCTTCACTATTTATAATTTTTTTTTTGAAGAATCAGATGTAGAAGAAGTTGAAATAGAAGTTGTTTTACAAAAAAAACAAAATCCATAACTTAAAAAGATAATTTAGAGAACAGACTGCAAGTTATATATATGGATTTACTTTCCATTCATTACTCATAAACAAGATTTATATCATTCAGTAGCATTTTCTCTCTTCTTATCAAATTTCTGAGATT